>JACCDO012132548.1_pt1 | contig 10755 bp, 1 predicted proteins | sample 7446101 | NCBI WGS metagenome assembly JACCDO01 (sample SAMN15323440, study PRJNA562643) | freshwater metagenome | isolation source: river surface water | place: USA:Blue River Watershed | collected 2017-08-16
GCCAGATGATCCGACACTTGATCCAGTAGATATCGTTACAGAGCCCGAGGTACCGGATGATGCTGTGCCTGTTGACATATCCATCGAGCCACTCATACCCGCAGTGCCGCCGTTCGATGTCTTGATAGTTACGTCACCACTTGTTGTAGCGGAAGAATATCCACTTGTTATTGATATTTTTCCGCCTGTTTTTGTCGAACTCCCACCACCAATTATTGCATATTCGGCACCAGTGGAACTTGATGTTCCTACTTCAAATGAAATTATACCCGATGTACCAGAAGTTGAAGACCCAGTTGAAAATATTAAATCTCCAGATTCTTTTAAAGAGTCGCCGGTGCTGATTACTACTTCACCAGAGTATCCATATGAATATGCGCTTGTTATGTTTATCGATCCACTACCGAATGATGAGGATTTACTAATTCCAGAAACTAAAACAATATCCCCACCTGATTTGGTAAGAGAAGTTCCAGCGGATATTGACACATCAGAACCTACAGTGTTAGAACTTGATCCCACAGATAGTTCAATAGTTCCAGCACTACCAGAGGAAGAATCGCCTGTAGAAATAAAAAAGCTACCAGTGTCTCCAAGAGACGATTCTCCAGAGTACAGTGATACATTTCCAGATGATGCGCCAGATACGTATGAAGAAGCAGAAAATAATTTTATAGACCCGGTGTCTGAAAATACTCCAGTTCCACTTTGAATATTAATAGATCCACCTTCGTAACCTTTTCCACCACTTATACTCACAATACCACCATTTGCACTAGACTTGGTACTACTGGTATAACCAGCACTTATAATTACAGAACCTCCATCACTGCCTGATGTGGACGAAACAGAGCCGGCCGATAGAGTCAAATTGCCACCAGCATAGCTACCAGTCAACACCGGACCAGCAGAAATAGAAACTTCTCCGCCGTCATCATTACGACTAGCACCTACGGACAAGGAGATGGAGCCACCTGAACCAGACGTGCTGTCACCAGATATCAATGAAATTAAGCCTGTTGTGCCAGAACCTTCGCCTGAATGTATATAGATATCACCAGAATTGATTCCGTCACCAGTATTAATGTTAACTGTGCCACTTCCAGAGGAAGTACCAGTACCTGAACTGATGGTAACTTTTCCACCAGTTGAAGTTGATGATCCAGAAGTTATTGATACTGAACCACCGGTGTGACCAGTCGACGTCCCTGCAACAAGTGAAATAGCACCTCCATCAGAGGCACTTGCAGCACCAGCAACTAACTCGATAAATCCAGACTCACCAGTCACTGCAATTCCAGTTTTTATAGAAACGGATCCACTTGCACCACTTGTTCCAGAGTCAGAGGTAACTAATTTTATATTTCCACTAGTTGATTGTGAGCTAACACCACTTTTAATATCAATACTACCACCAGTCGCAACTTTTGCTGTACCAGCTTGAATTGCTATCTTACCTCCAATGTTCTTAGTTGAGGTACCGTATGAAGCTCCACCAAAAACATTAACATTACCTCCATAACTACCATCTCTAGAATCGGTACTTTTGCCATCTCCTGCAGATAATGTTATGGCACCTCCATAACCACCAACATAATTAGAATCGCCACTTGATATACTGATCTCTCCACCATTATCTGATGAAGATGTGCCTGCATTTATAAATATACTTCCCGACTCGTCAGTAGACTCTCCAGTGCTAATAGTAATATTTCCTGAATACTTTGGAGAATAACCAGAGGAAACATTCACTGAACCACTATAACCGACGGTAGATGCCTCAGTGAAAATATCAATGTCGCCACTAGATTTATAACCATCACCACTAGCAATCGATATTGATCCGCCTGTAAATTTACTCGAGTATCCCGCATTTATAGTGACCTCGCCACCAATACCGGAATATGAGTATCCCACTGTTAGGTTCACATTGCCTGCAGTACCACTTAAGGATGAGCCTGTTACCAAATTGATAGCACCTGAAGTATCACGACTAGCAACACCGGTACTTAGTGTTATAGCTCCACTAATACCTGATGTTCCCGCGTTTGAGGTTGTAATGTTTATGGAGCCACTTGAACTATATGACGAATATCCGGATGAAATACTAATACCTCCACCAGTAGAACTTTTACTACTAGAGGTTGCAGTTTGATTGCCTGCAATAACGCTTACACTTCCGCCGGCACCAGTATCTCCAGATCCAACCATAATAGTAATAGGACCTCCATTACCACTTGAAGCAGTTCCAGTACTAATAGATAAGGAGCCCGAATCACCTTGGGATGACGTACCAGTGCGTAAATAAACACCTCCACTGACACCTTCATTACCCGCGTCACTTGTTTCTAGTACCAGATCTCCACTACTTGTATCTGATGATATTCCAGATGAAACATATACAGCTCCTCCGCTTCCTTTGTACGAAGAACCACCCATAATAGTCACTTTACCGCCTATATCAGTCGCATCATTACCACTAGCTTCGCCACCGAGTAACGAAACATCGCCTCCAGTATTACCTTCGCCACCAACAATTTCAATAGCGCCTCCAGCAGCTGTTGAATCGGAAGTTTTACCGGCGGACATATAGATTTGTGCTCCATCACCGCTAGCAGACTGTCCCGTCAGAAGATATATATTTCCGCCTTGACCAGAACTAATACTCATACCAGTGGATAATGTGATAGAACCGGCAGCACCATACGAAGATGACCCAGTGATAACTTCAACTTGACCGCTAACACCACTGACACCAGCATTTGCAGTTGAAATATGTATATCACCACTTGACGTTTTTTGACTACCTCCGGTTGTTATAGTTACGTCACCGCCAGATTTTCCAGTCGTGGTATTTGTCCATCCAGAGGAAATATACACAAACCCACCTTGACCCGAGTTAGAGCCACCCAATGCAACTGTGAAATTTCCGCCAGATGCTGATTTAGCATAACCGGTGCTTAATGAAATACTTCCTGATGCACCATTTATAGAGGTACCTGTTTCGACAACGATACTACCAGATGTTCCACCAACTTTTCCTGCATTTGATGTGCTTAAAAGTATGGATCCACTACTGCGAGATGTACTGTAGCCAGAGATAAAATACAAAGTTCCTCCACTACCAGTGGCGGAGTCACCACCAATAATAGAAACATCGCCGCCGTAATTACTTGTTGATGCACCTTTACTCTCTCCACCATTGATAAAAACGTCACCGCCGTTACCTCCAGTTTGGCCGGATGAAGCATAACTTCCGATACCACCTGAAATTTGTACAAAACCACCTGCAGAGGCCTGAGCTGAAGTTTCGCCAGCGATCATATAAATATTACCACCACTTCCAGATGAACCGCTTCCTACAAGAATATCGATGTCTCCGCCTGCACCAGATCTAGAGTCCCCGGTACTAATGGAAACGTAACCACTTTCGACACCAGAAATACCAGAAAAAATATCTATGGAACCACTTGAACCAGAAGAAACTAAACTATCGGCAGTAAATAGTGTCATATCACCGCTCGATGAACTCTTGCCATATCCGGAACCAATAATAATAGAACCGCCACTAGCTGAAGCAGATGTACCACCGAATATACGAACATATCCTCCAACATCTAATGATGAACTTCCACCTTTGGATTCACCGCCAGTTAGAATAATATCACCGCCGTTTCCACCGTCGGAAGATGATGTGCTACTACCTAAACCTGCTGTAAACATAACATCGCCTCCTTTTTTACCACTGGCAGAAGTTTCGCCAGCAACGCCAATTATATTTCCGCCGTCGCCAGTATTACCAGTTCCAACATACATTCCTATGTTACCACCAGATCCTGAAGTTGCATCACCAGTTGTGACAGTATACGATCCACTGCTACCAAAATATGATCTACCAGTGGTGATTTTGATCAGCCCTGAAGCTCCGGCTGAACCTGAATTAGCTGTGGACAAAAAGTATGAACCTGACGTAGTAGTAGATGAATATCCGGTAGCTACGCTGATTAATCCACCAGTTCTAGAGTCAGTTGTTTTGCCGGCAGTTATAGTTACTTCGCCGCCAGTGCCGGAAGATCCAGTACCAGCGAGTATATGGATCCATCCTCCTTTGCCACTAGAGGCAACTCCAGTCTCGACAAGAATTGAACCTGAATCACCTTTACTTGTGGTGCCCGTATAAATATTGATTCCTCCACTTATACCCTTGGTACCGGCATTTGCTGTAGATATATCAACAGTTCCAGATGATGCAGCTAATCCGTAACCAGATTTGACAATGAAAGACCCACCAGTGCCTGCTCTAGAAAATCCAGCAGCTATTTCGACATTGCCACCAGTATCATAACTATTAAGACCTTGTGCAGCTCCACCGAATATTTGGACTTTACCACCGTTACCTCCATCGATACTTGACTGACTACTACCTTCACCAGCAGTGATCACAAAATTTCCACCAGTAGCGGCATCACTTGATGTTTCACCAGCAAACATTAATACATCGCCACCGTTGCCACTATCCCCTGTACCAACAAGCACACGGAAATCGCCTCCTTTACCACTGCTAGCCGTGCCTGTTCCTATGCTAATAGATCCTGAATCGCCGTACGATGAAACACCTGTGCTTACACTAATTTCACCCGAAACTCCGCGAAATCCTGCATTTGGGGTGCGGACCGTAATAGGACCTGAAGAAGATGATGAACTATATCCAGAACGAATAGAAATATATCCGCCAGATGCTCCTAAAGAATCTGTTGTTTTACCCGCGTTGATGTTAACAAAACCTCCTTCTCCTGATGTACCTTCACCTACAGATAAGATAATATTTCCACCTCTGCCTGAGTTCGCTGCCCCTGAGGCAATAGTTACATAACCTGAGTTACCCAGACTTGTCGTTCCGGTAATAAGGGATATAGAACCTGATACACCCGTAACTCCTGCATTTGAAGTTTGAATTAATATGGAGCCAGAGGATGCTGATGTACTAGGACCAGATTCAACTTTAATATTTCCGCCGTATCCGGCATTAGAGTTACCACCAGTCAAAGAAATGTCACCACCATTATCATTTATGCCTCTACCATTTGCATCACCACCAGAAATAAATACATCACCACCATCACCACCGTCATTAATTTGTGTGTTAGTGCCTGTACCACCAGAGATAAATACAGAGCCGCCCTGTTGAGCTTGTGCGGTTGTGGAACCAGCTGTTATTGTCACATCTCCACCATCCTTATCATCGCCTGTACCAACCAAAAGTTTGATTTCGCCAGATGATGCATCGGTTGCATCTCCAGTAGCTAAAGTTATACTTCCTGAAGTACCACCTGATGATTGACCAGTAGATACGTCAACATTGCCACTTACACCAGAAGATCCAGAATCTCCAGTATTAATTTGAACGTATCCGCTAGATCCGATTTTACTAGCACCAGATACTAAAGAAATATAACCACCAGCTCCGGTATTAGCATCACCACCTTGAAATGTCAAGGCGCCACCAGTATCACCACGGGCATTTCCATATGCTGAACCAGCTAACATGGCAATATCACCTCCTTTGCCACCATCAGCAGCGTCAATATTGGTGCCATCTCCTGCACGAATTACAATTAAACCACCTTTTGAATCAAATCCGCTAGTATCTCCAGCTTTGATGTATACTTCACTTCCATCACCTGTAGCACTAGTACCTGATAAAATTGTAATATTTCCTGCCGATGAAGTTTGAGAGGAACCTGTTTGCATATTAATAGATCCAGAATCTGCTAGAGCAGAGTCACCTGAATTAAAATATAGTGAACCACTTGGACCGTAACCAATGGAATCAGATGATGCAATCTTCACAGCACCTGAACCAGAAGCTTTACTACTACCTGATTTTAAATCAACTGCGCCACCAGTACCCAATTCACTAAAACCGGCAGCAACAGCAAAGTCACCACCATCACCTTCGGTTGTTTGACCAGAAAAAATTTTAACACTTCCACTTTTTCCTTTACCAGGTGCGGTTCCTGCAGATAAAATAATTGAACCACCAACAATTTTACCGGTTCCACCGACAATGTTGATACTACCACCCTCTTGGTTCGACAATCCACCAAGTATATTGATGTCACCAGATGACAGCTCAGAGTTTCCAGTGCTTAAAACGAGATTTCCACTTCTAAGAAGTGTACTACTACCAGTAGAAATGGTAATATCACCAGAATCCTTGGCAACTGATGAACCAGTAGAGATAAATGCATTACCTGAACCATTGAAACCCGGAGCCGATTTCAAATTAATTGAACCTGAGGTAGCAAGTGACGTACCAGAGGAAATAACTATATTACCTCCATCGGATGATTGATGAGCACTGGAACCACCTATAATCTCGACAGCTGCACCAGCATTACTAGATGCACGTCCTGGTTCAATATGAATCTGACCTACTACTGACTCCGCTGAGCCAGTCAATAAACTTAAGGATCCAGATTCTTCTTCGGTGGATTTTCCAGAGGAAATTAATATTGGTCCGGTGCTTTTCAAGGAAGATGAAGATGATAATGTTACTCTACCACTTCCATCCAATGAACCATCACCACTAGAAATAACAACATTGCCACCTTTATATGCAGAAGCGCCACCGTTGATATTTACATTTCCACCAGATGATAAAGTAGTAGATGTATCACCACCTTCAAGATTAATATCGCCTCCAGTAGAAGTTCCAGAACCAGCTTTTAACGAGATACTACCTCCGTTAGAATCGGTACCAGTTGCATCTCCGGCGTTTAAAATAATACCACCAGCTGATTGATAAGCACTTGTACCAACTTTAAGGATGATCTCTCCACCAAGTCCATCTCTGACTACTGAACCGGTTATTAATGAAATAGATCCTGATGCACCAGATTCAGTAGTACCAGTTCTCAGTCTTATTGGACCACTTTTACCAATACCAGAAACATCTTCTGATGCAACACGAATAGATCCACTACCACTTCCACCGATACCAGAAGATATAGAAATACGACCACCAGTACTCATTTTAGAATTTCCGGATTTAATGTTCACCGATGCACCTACTTGTGAAACTGAAGTTCCTGCACCAATAAAAACATTACCAGCAGCTACTTTAGCATCGCCAGATCCAATAAACACTCCGCCAGAATGGATCTCGGCACCACCAGTGCTAATTGATACTAATCCACTGGATCCTGACACAGCAGAACCGGAAGCTAAATATATTGCACCTGCATCACCTAGAATACTGGTACCTGATGCAATGCTTATATCGCCACCATTTCCAATAGTAGAAGAACCACCTAAAAATTTGATAGAACCACCACTACCTTCTACTGCATTACCTCCAACTAGTTCGATTTTACCTCCGACACCAATTTTACCACCGTATTGTTCTTCGCCAAGGCCATCGCCAGCAAATAATGCGATATTACCGCCGGATCCACCTTGTAAACTCACGCCAGATCCTGCAGATATTGTCACATTACCTCCAATACCATTAAAACTAGTTTTATTCCCTGATAATAATTCAACATTACCACTAGAGGCCAAACTAAAATTAGTTGATGATAATGACATGTGGTATTTAACGTAATCTCCATCATCAGATAAAGCAGATCCTGAGATATTAAACTCACCACCACCAAAAGTTGGATCAGCACGAACTATAAGATTACCAACAATAACATTATCTGTTACATAATTATCTGGACATGGTGGTTCAAATACTAATCCACGACAATCTTTCGTAAAAGCATCTGCTATTGTTGTACATACATTTTCTGATGCGCACCATGCACATTGTTCATGTACAGCACATCCATTACAATCATTATAATCATTACAATTAGGTACTGTAGGACAAGTATCATTTGTAAATGACCACATTGGACATGGTGATCCATCTAATGGGCCATTTGATGAACCCGCAAGACACTGTAATGATGACTGGCAATATCCACAGTTACTTATAGTTGTACAAGCTGAACATCTACTAATAGCATCCCAAAATTCATCTTCTTCGCGAACAGAATATTCAGAACATACTGAAGAATCATCTGCCAGAATTGTTGGGATATAACACAAATATACAAGAACGATCCATATATACATGATCTTTATTAACCGCATCATGTGTACTGGTTTAACCAAATAAACAATTAAAAAAATTATTTCTTGCAAGTATAATGTTGGTTATACTCAATAAATTCCTCGAATATCGTCCAAATCAGTTAACCTTAAACCTTTAACTTTACACACGGCACTCCTGTCTGAAAGATATCCAATCAATGACAGTATTACTCTCTAACAACGAAACGTCGCTCTTCCAATGGATACTCATCCAGTTTCAAAATATTGGTTCCTTATTTTACGGCCGTTCCGTTTTGCAAACCGGTACTTGACTCATTTTTTATTCTTCAAGAAAATAGTATAAGGTTTCATTGTTGGCCGTATCATTTAAATGGATAATCTATTCTATTATTCTACCCCTAATCTGTTAAGAATCATATTACTATTTTGTTCTTGAAAAATTATAATGATTTTTACAAGTAAAAATTAGAGAATAAGATTAGTGCAAATAATTGTTGGATATTATTGTTCTTGATTTAATCTCAATTACAATCAAATCAAAATCTATAGGAAAGCGGAACCATGACAATGGATGGTGGACTCAATTGAGTCTTACGCAGAAAAGAAAGACAGAAATGGATTTCGGACGAGATTATGCTTCGCTCTCTATCGAGGGTGTGGAGGTGATGTACAATACTGATGGCTGGGGACCTACAAATGGTGGTGTTATACCTTTATTTTCGGATATACCTTATGCTCATTTTGATAAAAAAACAAAAATAACTAATGCTGCAGATTTTACTGCTGGAACTGGATATAATAATTATAAGTTTGATACAATGAAATATCGTAGACGAGGTGATGAAAATGCTGAATTTTCATTCAAACAAGATGTATTAGATGATTCAACATTTCAATTAGTTGATACAGCAAAAACAAGTACAATTAAAAGTAAATATGGTGCCAAGAAAAGTTATAATCAAGTTAATAGAGGTAATAATATGTTAGGGAATAGAAATGGAAGAAATCAAGGTGGATTTGATCGTAATGGTAAAGGATCGGTGGATTTATTTAACCGAAATAGTGCTAATAGAAATAGTAAAAATGGTGGAAAATTTGGTCGAAATTTTCGCAGGGATCGTAATAAATTAGAAAGAATGCCATCATTAGTTGTTGGTGGTGATTGGAATATGATTGAAGAATTTGATTTGGCTCAATTATTAAAACTAGTCGCTAATCCACCTGTTGTTGAAGATTTAGTATGGTGTGGTCATTTAGATCAATATGATGATTCATTTGAAAAAATTACTACAAGAACAGCTAAACAATTAAAACGTATTGAAAATAAAATATTCTATGAAGTTACTACATCTGATGATCCAATATTAGCAAATTATGCTGCTGAAGAAATTGGTAATGTATTTGCTACAGATGCTATATTAGCACATTTAATGGCATCCCCTAGATCAGTATATAGTTGGGATATAGTTGTACAAAAAATTGGTGATTCAATTTATTTAGATAAAAGGGATAACTCTGTATTTGATTTTTTAACTGTTTCTGAGACAGCGCATGAACCACCAATATCAAGTGATGAAATTGATGAATATAATCATCCACAAAAATTATCTATTGAAGCTACAATGATTAATCAAAATTTCTCGCAACAAGTATTAAAAGATGATACAGATTTTAGAAAATTATATGAACCAAATCCATTCTATGATGAGACAGATGACAGTGGTGCGGAGCCATCATCTGTTGCTTATAGATACCGTAAATTTACTTTAGGCAATATCAAAATTATTGCTAGATGTGAATTACACGCATGGATGCCACAACATGGTATTGATCAATTAATGACAGTTTACTCATTAAATGAATGGGACTCGAAGTACGCTGGTGGTGTTAATTGGCGTCAAAAAATTGATCAACAACGTGGTGCTGTATTAGCAACAGAATTAAAAAATAATTCAAATAAGTTAGCTAAGTGGACTGCGCAATCAATATTAGCTGGTGCAGATAAGATGAAAGTTGGTTATGTCTCAAGAGTTGCTCCTAATAACTGTTACGATCATACTATTCTGGCCACACAATTTTTCAAACCTAAAGAATTAGCACAACAAATTAATTTAAGTGTTAACAACATATGGGGTATTATAAAAATGTTGAGTGAATTGTTGCTGACAAAAGACGACGGTAAGTATGTTATTATGAAAGACCCAAATAAAGCAACTGTCCGAGTCTACTCCGTCCCATTGAATACTTTTGAAGAAGACGAAGAAGAGGAAGAGGAAGTCGACGAAAAGACGGCATAAAACCTTATCTTATTTCACATGTAAATTATATATTCTTTTTCAAAAAAAATCAGAAATAACTGCTACTCCCATGTAATTACTACCTCGTTAACACAGTTTGTTCTTGAATATGCAATTGGGCCGGGTGGAACCCTTCTTCTTGGTTGAACCGAAGGATTCGATGGATTTCACAACTGAAAAAAAAAGTTCTATCACTCAACACCGAGGTTCACAGTACTGGGAGACATCACGCTAATTCTTTGGCGCTTCCAGTTTTCAATTTACCTTTTTCATTTTATTATTCTTTATTTTAATGGAAGCGTACAGTAAATCAAATACTTCTCCATCAAAGCGAAAGGTTAATTCACCAACTAAA
>JACCDO011286551.1_pt1 | contig 10754 bp, 12 predicted proteins | sample 7446101 | NCBI WGS metagenome assembly JACCDO01 (sample SAMN15323440, study PRJNA562643) | freshwater metagenome | isolation source: river surface water | place: USA:Blue River Watershed | collected 2017-08-16
AAATCGTTAATCGGTTGATACCAGACGTAATTCGGTGTAAAACGACTTTTGGTGATCCAATCTACATCAGAAGTTGAAATCGTATCTGCATTGGATAAATAAAAGGACTCAGTTTCTTTATTTGAGACAAGTTTGTGTACAATATGTACTTTGGGGTCATCCTGAAACTTCGTTTGCAACTCCTGAATTAGAAAAGGGTTTGCCTCTACAAGCACACATGTATCATATTTTTTCCGATTGGCTTCAGTGTACTTTCCATGATTTGCACCAATATCAAATAAAAGTGACTTCATTCTATCTATACTTATCTGTTTAGTTTAAGTTATTTCAATCGGCCTTTCAATAACAATCATATCTTTTCTGTAAACACTGTAATATTTGTCAGGTGTTGCATCTGCACCAAAGAGCCATTTGTCTGGAGCAATAATTGTAGGATTCTCATAAACAGATAAGAAACTTGCCCACCAGTGAAAAGATGAATTAGAAATAATATAATTCTTGAAAAGAGTACTTACTAAAAGTTGTTCTAAGTCATCCTGAATCTCAAAGAAAGTATACTGATCTCCTTTAAAATTTGCTTTACACCACTCAAGATCATCAGAAGCAATATAGTATCGTTCTTTTCCCATACGTTCAATCGCCTTTTTATAGTAGGTCATTCCACAAGGATTGTGTACATCCGCATATTTTAAATAATCCCCTCTTCTTATTCCAATAAAACAAGAATCATGCGACTCTTTTAGTTCAGGATATCTAGAAAAAATGCTTGTATTGTTTTCTAAGTAGGAAACAATTCCTTCTGATGGAGTAAACAGTTCCTTTATTTCTTTTGCATATTCTTGAAAGTATAAATCACTTTGCCAGTATCCATACAGTGAGATAATAGGATCTTTCTGCATGGAAAGAACAGCTTTTACTTTACTGTCAATTGGTGAATACGTAAATCCATCTTCACTAATTTGATATTGAACAGGTAACTGATCTACAAATGTAAGTTTCTTGTACAAAGATCCATAGTATTTAGAAGGATGACTTCCTTGACGACACCCATCAAACTGCATAAGTTGAAACAGTAACTTTGCATTGTATTTTCTTGCGTAAGCATAAGCGGTTGCAATCTGGAATAACTGATTTCCAACACCACCCATCAATTTGGAAGTAATTATCGTATCATTCATGACTCTAAAAGATACAATAATCTTATATTTAAACCGGGTTATTGCGATTTGTGAATTTTCTTCTTAAAGTTATTTAATACTGATATAAAATGTTTTCCAACATTGACTCCATCTCTGCTATAAATTTCTAATGATTCAGACTTGTATCCATCCTTCACTTTTCTTGCTAAAAGGTCTGGATACCAGGTGGACTCTTTACGCAAAGGAGCGAATAAAGGTGTCTGCACATTTCCTACCTCATCTTTTGCAACATGCAATAGATACATCTGCTTTCCTTTGTAGACTCCAAACATCATATATTAGTCAAAGATTTTTCATTTAAACAAAAAACACAGAGTATAACAAGGATGACTTACTTAAGAGATTTTGCACAGCTCAGAGAATTATTCGCTTTTTTAGAAAGAATGAATACAAATATGTTTGAAATTGAACTTATTATTGATAATCCAGAAGGAAATAATATGATCACACAATTTGGAACAACTATTCAGAATAAAACAACTGTTAGTTTAAGAGGTATTCAAAACTTATTTGAAATTCATTCTCTTATTGAGCAAAGTTCACATTTTCGCCAGGCCTATATTGAGCAGATCCGTTTTACAAACACAATTGTTTCTGGACATATTAATATGCAGACTAGAAGTGTGTCCATTATTTTCCATACGATAGATAGCATTGAAAATATTGTTCATCAACTCATTGATATTCCTATCCCTACATTTGAACTCAACATTAAGATTTTTCACACAGGTCGTAACCTTCGTTCCAATACAATGTCCTAGACGGTTTCTTTCCTATGATGAAGAACTCCATGAATCCTCGTGCGGCACTCAGGACATGTATTATTTTCTGCCATCCAACGACTCAGAGCCTCTTTTTCAAAACAATGATAGCATGATGTTATAGATATTTCTTCAACATCTTTGAATGGTATCATTGTTATGCTACAGGATTTTTCACTTTTTACAAACGAATCTAAAATGGCTTCAATGACAAATTTAGGAATTGTAACATTGCGTTGTCTTTCATTTGCATCTACATTATCATCTCCACCAGCGGCCGCCGCAGGATGAATGATTATATTTCGTGGCCGACGTATGATATTTACTGACTCGCGAGGAGGAAGAGGAATATCCAACTCGCGACGAGGGGATGCATAATAATCTCCATCATACTGTCTGCGACGAGGAGGCGTTTGCGGTGGCTGTAGATCTTGTAAACTGAAGGATAGACGTCTTCTTGCATTAGAAGATGTATCACTTCGCCTATTCTCATACCGGTCAAACATTGAAAGTATTTCAATGCGACGGTCAAAGATTTCCCTATAGAATTCATCATACGTATGCATACTCATGTGATTTAGATGAATTGCCCTGCCTTGCTCAAAGAGTAAATCTTGGATTAAGCGACTCTCAAAGTCAAGAATAGGAATCTCTTGCAAGTTACGATGACTCAAATTATTTTGAAGATAAAATCCAGTATGCCACCACTCCATCTCATAGACCATACGTGGGCTGCTGCGATGCGTAAACAACTGTACATTTGTAAAATGCTTTTCAGGATGAAATCTATGGTGAGGATAAATTGAGAATTGATTCTGACTAGGTACATGGATGTTTGTATAGACCTGCTGCACTCGTTCATCATGACCAGCCCAATCTGGTTCTGTCGCTTCAACCACGTAAATCCGAAGATTGGGAGGTGGCATAGATGTCATGAATGCAAAGACTCTTGGTAATTCCCTATAGGTTCCTCTCATCTTTCGTATACTAATGTATAGGAGTATCAAATTTCAATTTTATTCCTTTACATACACATGCATTTGTGATTCATTCGTCCATGTCATTGGAATACGATGAATTTCCTTGAGTACAAGTCTATTTTCTGATGCATTTGGTAATTCTTGAGAAGACTGGATAACACATCCCACAGGAATTTCACGTCCAAGTTTTTCTACAATACTCTCATTTAGTTCAGATGAAAAATAGGTATTGGAGATGAAAATCCAACAAGCATTTCCATAGGAAAATTCCTCGTCAACAAAAGAACCCGTTACAATCCCACATCTATTCTGCACAGTTTTCCCTACACGCCCTATAGCAACTCCTGCTTGTCTTGCTCTTTCTTCAACCACTTCAATACCAATGGAACGGATCTGGGGATGCAGAAGAGCCATACCTATGACGGCTTTGCCCAACCCACACCCTAAATCATAGAATGTTCTATTCTGAACTGGAACTTGAGATAAAGGTGTGTATTTTGAGAAAACTTTTGCCATTTTATGAATCCCAGCCTCTGTTACTTCACCATACGTTACTTGGTACCCTTCGTATTTCGCTTCAACATTATTGGTATGTTCATCAAGTCCATTGAAAATCTGCATAAATGTGGATTGTCTCCTGGCAATATTCTTATATGTTTTGCGAACATGCAACTTTGCACGGCGTGTCTTTACTTTATTATTCGGGGTTGCAGTGTTCATTTTTGTTCTACTCAATTTCAAGAGTGTAGAAATAAAATGTAAACGCAGTTTCTTAATGTTTGCGCGTTTTGCCCTTTGCTTTTGCCTTTGCTTTTGCTTTTCTTTTCTTACGAGTTCCACCCAATTGATTTTCCTGATTGCCTACAAACTCAGAGCGAGATGTTAGTGCTTTTTCTATTTCTTCTCTTCTTCCTTTGTTTTCAATTTCTGAACTTGTTCTTCGCAAGGTTGCACCTTCTTCACAGTTGGCTGCTACAGAACGACAAATTGTAAAATAATGAATTCCAGGAAAGGTTTCCATAAGATATTTTGTTGTATATTGGTTATTCACTAGGTTAGATGTAATAGTTTTGATATCTTCTGCCTTTAGGATTGAATCAGGAGTTGGATCTTTTTTATATTTCTTTTTGTAATGTGCATTAGTTACAGTTTTCACTTGCGTTGCAGTGGGAAATGTGCTCGCTTTAAAATAATCAATAAATTCTTTTATAGTTATTCTGTACAAGTACTCCTCCATAGATTTTTTGAGCTCCTCTTCAGAAAGTACTGGTTTCTTTTCAGCAATTTCAGTGAAGAAAGATATTCTATCAGGGCTTGTAAGTTTTGCTTTCCAAGAGTCTAATTGCCAGGATGACCAATGTTGAAAAGGTTTAAAATCATACTCTTGGATTCGTTTTGGTATTTCAACTGTTTGAAGATTTCCAGAAAGATCCTTTTTAATGTAATTTATGAGATAAGGTATAATCTGTTTGGATATATTGTACGTTTGAATAGATTCGGGCAATAATTCCATATCTCTCTTTTCACATAATCCTGATTCTGAAACCATAAATGTTTGTTCAGTATTCCACTCTGCAGTAGGATAAAAAGAGGATACAACATATTTCTCACCAGGTAGTTTTATATGAATATTTTCAACAGGAATATTCAATTGTTTCGCAAGTTCTTCTAGATTTTCTTTTACATAGGGATATCTCAACAATTTACGAGATTCTTCTGTTGATTCGCGAAAGAAATCCAGTTCAAGTTTATTAAATTTTGTTACTCTTCCACAAAGACCAGTTGTAATAAGAATACAATCTTCTGGAACTGTTGCCTCTATAGGCTGATGGGTCTTTGAATCACACATGTCTGTTCCATGACCACCATATCTGTAAATATTCGTATTCGCAAGAAGCGCATTCAGTTTCCCCTTATTTCTGCGATACACGATTGTCTGTTTTTGATCCTTTGTTTCCTTTGATTCTAAGAGATTCTGAATCTTCTTTGCAATATTTGCAGGTACATTCTTTTTTAATGTTTCTTCTAAAAGAGTTTTTTGTTCACTATTTACTTCTTCTTGTGATACATGATCAATATAATAGTTCAAACGATATCTTATGTACTTATTAGAACTGAAAGAAGGTACTCTGTCAATATCACGTTTCATCTCACGAACCAATTCTTTGACTGTATATGATTCCTTCAAAGGAAAAAGAACATCATAGGAGAGTTCTTTGATTTCATCTGAATTAAAAAGTCTACCTATTTTTCCAAAAAGACTGATACGTTTCATTTCAACTGGATGAAAATTAGAACCATATTTATCAAGCAATTCTACAAATTTTTCTTTCATATTTGTAGAATTCTCTTTTGATAGAATTTCTGCTTCTTTTATAAAATCATCATCAGTTGTTTTTTTTGCTTTTGTTTTTGCTTTCGTAGTAGCCGTAGAAGACTCCATCTATTCTAGTTCAACAAGAATTAGTGATGTGTTGTCTCCACAATATATTCCATACTCCCAATTGTAAAACTTCATGGTTCTCTTGTGGACAGCCAATGATACAGCCACTTCAAGATTAAATTCAGATTCTTGAAGAACAGTATGAATTTCAGACGCAATTTCTGCATGTGTTCCGTGATTGGCGATTAACTTTTCATGTCGCCCACCCTTTGCATCTATTAGCTTTTCCGTGAAACTGTCAGAACAAAGAATCAAGTACGTATTGGGTTTTCTTTCCCAAATATCTATTTCTGGAATCGCACTAAGACCTCTCTCATTTTCTTTCTTTGTTCTATTTCCAAAACATCGTGTGACTGAAAGTGAAGCATACAAACGATTTTCACCATATTCATTTGCATCTGAAAACCATCCGCCCTCTTGAGTCACACGTTCTACTTCTACTGTATTTCTACTGTCATGATCTTTTGTACTCTGTAGAAGTTCTCCTTCTTTACTCATAAGAAGAGCAGGAGAATCTCCAAGGTGAGCTGTGATAATATGTGTATCTGTCACAATAGAAACAACTGCTGTTGTTCCACCATCCCAGTGCTTTAAAGTTTGTGAACATTCAGATTCCATTTTCTCAAATTCTGTAGTGAGAAGGTTTGCAATTTCTTGTGCAGAAGATATATCCTGTTCGTCCAAGGCATATTGAATACGAATTGGTAGCATTTTGTTTACGAGATCAACGCAAGCTTGACCAGAATGACCATCAAAGACAGAATAAATTGTATATCCTTTCTTTGTTTCATGAATGGAAATGCGGTCTTCAGTTGGATTTCTGTATGCTGCATGGTGAGAGTATGCATGTTTGACTGGCATTGTTGAGTATACTGCTAGTGTTATAGATTTTAGGTCAATTTTACGTGTGGTTTAAAATTAAACTATTTATAGTAAGAAGTATAGAGATGGAAGAAACAGTACTTTATGCAAGGCACTATAATGGAACAGATGATTATATTACAGAAATTGATAATGGGGAAAGATACTTATCTGTATATCAAGGTATATTTCAACATCAATCAACCCGTGGAAATACAATTTACCCTGTTCTTAAGTTTTTAGGAAATGTGAATATAACACAAAGAAGATTTTATAAAGGTGCAAAACATCCTCGTAAAATCGTTCGTCAAGATGGTGATAATGTATACCTTTTTAATTATCATGGTGAAGATAGCCCTATTACAGTAATGACAACCCTCTTTACAAATTTGGGATATAATAATGATTTACTTCATGATATACAAACAGTTGTCGTTAGCGCATCTGCGAATCGTAGCATAAAAATAAATGATCATAATCGTATTGGAGGTGAGAATGATGGAATTGTTGATTTTTAAAAATTGAAACATATTCAATATATCAATTGTGTATTGGACATGTCTTTCATTCCTCCCGCTCGCCATGGACAACCATGGAGTGAAGAGGAGGAATTAGAATTACTACACGCTGTCCGCAGAAAAGAGACTCGCAAAATGATGGCTGAAAAACATCAAAGGACAGAAAGTGGTATCCATGCACACTTAAAAGAATTAGCATTAGCCTATTATTTCAATGAAAATCGGTCAATAGAGGAAATTATGAAGTTTACTGGCTTGGAAAAGGATGTTATTAATTACTCAATCTCTAAAAGAGAGCAGTTTCTTAAGAGAAAAGAATTAATGAAAAAATCATTAAAGCCAATTGTTACAATTTCTGCACCTATTGAAAATGAATTATCAGTTCTAAAAGAAATTAGAGATATGATGAGAGAAATGTTAGAACTTTTGAAACAAAAATCTAGTGCTTAGCACCCCAACAATGAATACCAAGGCTTTTTAATAGGAACTACATCCTTTTGCACAGTAGACTGGAACTCCTCCCATTCCTTTTTCATGAGTTTCTTGAACTCTACAAAGCCTAGATCCGAATTCGGTTCAAATTGCTGTTTCGCACCATCTGCATCCAAATAATCAAAATAATCGTAATGTTTCTTATCATCATCTTCATACATATAACACTGGATGGTGATGCAAGTCTCCTTGTTTCCCTCAAGATTCTTGAGTTGGTGAACCTGATTGAGTTCAGGACTAATCCATGTAACGTCTTCTTTCTTGAAATCAGCCTTCGCAAACGGTTCCACCGAACCCAAATAAGGAAACAAACTTACATTGATGGATCCGTGGAGAACACGAATGACCGCACTTGCACCTCCATGATTGTGTACAGGAGAATAATGACCCACGGGCCAGATCTCCATGACATAGGGAATCCCAGGAGATTCTCCATTGTTCTCACCAAGGGTAATGCGCAAATAGGTTTCTTTGTCATTCGGCTTGTCTTTGTCAAACTCGGTAGCCTTCTGTTTGAGAACTTCATAACACCATTTTCCAGGAGTCGCAATGCTATGTTCAATCGCTGCTGCAAACTCAGGGAAATCAGATGTACTCAAGGTAAATTGTTTGCCAGAAATGCAATCATACAGTTTCTGGGATGTTAGAGAAAGATTGGCTTTGGGCATATAGGCTCCTGATGCAACATCCTCCATCGTGAGATCATTGGTATTTTTCACAAGCAAAGGAACAGTTCCAGTAATCGGATCACGCAAAACTCTTACAACCTTCACCTTGTCAACTTTCACGGATACAAGGCTTTCCAAGAACTGTTTCTTATTCTGATCTTTGGGAAACTCATAAGAATAAAAGACAGTTTCTTTGCGCGCTTCACCGACACCACCATAGAGTCGTTGATTCTGAGAATCAAGACTGAACCAATACTGAGACTCCGTTTGACTCACAAGCCCTTTGGTATTCTGAGTGACTAAAGGTTCATTGCTCGGTTCAAGATTCACAAATACACCTCCATCAGTAAACTGGACTTTCAATCCAGGAGTTCCACTGAGATCGCAATAGGTTAAGGTACAAGGTTCACTTGCAGTAAAGAGAAGAACACCTTGTCCATGAACAGGCAACTTCACTTCATCAACAGATTTTGATACATTTAATGATCTTGGCGCTTGATACTTCTTATTTGTAAATGTCATCTACATAAATAAGATGTATTTTGTTTAGACCAATATTTTATTTAGAAAGTAACTTTTCAATATCTGCAGCGATACTCTCAGGAGTTGTATTGGGTCCATAACGCTCCACGACACGACCAGTAGGATCTAGAAGAAACTTTGTGAAATTCCACTTAATTCCTTCAAAGCCAAGAAGACCAGGTTTCTTCTGCTTGAGCCATTTCCAAAAGCCGTTCGCACTATCACCATTGACATCTACTTTCGCCATGAGAGGAAAGGTAGTGTGATAGACTTCACATGCAAACTTCTCAATGTCTTCATTTGTTCCAGGTTCTTGAGAAGCAAATTGATTGCAAGGAAAGGCGAGAATTGTAAACTTCTCAGGTCCGAACTTCTCATACAAGGCTTGAAGACCTTTGTATTGAGGAGTAAATCCACACTTAGATGCAACATTTACAACAAGTACCACTTTTCCTTTTGTAAGTGTTCCATAATTCTGCGGTTGACCACGAATATCCGCAAATGTAAACGCGTTAGGGAAAATAGTGCTCATATCTAAAAGAATATGTAAAATTTCCTTATACCTTCATCTTGCGCGTTGTTTTTCTATTTCCTTTTTTCTGTTTTCTCGTGTGTCTGTTTTTTCTTCCTCCTGTAGACTTCTTGAATCCTTTTGTTAATGCATCAACATAGATCGCTTTCATTTGTTTATCATACTCTATATCTATGGAGGCATCGCTAGAGTTACCGAGTGAATAATGATAAATAAAGAGATTATCCAAAGATTTTGGCATGAGGATAAATAAGTAAAGTTGTTCATCTCTACCGATACTTTGAACCTTTTCATTATTAGAAAAAGGGTAATATACATTCTCTATCATTTCTTTTAACACTTTCGCACCATATTCTTTATTTTTAAATTTTCCTAGACGTTCATTATAGAGTTTTGCAATATTTTCAGCACTCAATCGTTCATCCTTTTCTGAATAAGAGCGCTCAAACATAGACTTTCCCATTGTATTGATTCTTACAGAACGTGAATTCATATATTCTATAAATTCATCCCACGCTCTCAAATCTCTGTACACTGGAACACCAGGAGTTACACTAACATACCCAGCAAAGATTCCAAGTGGTGAGTCTTTATCTTCTAATTCATTACTGTGCCATGGTCTCTTGTACATACTTTCAAACAAACTAGTACTTCCAGTTCCAACAATCAACACACCTTCCGTTTTCAGATACTCTTGAATCTTTGGAATCGTGGTTAAAAGCGATGCTTCCCAGGTTCGTAAATCATCAACAAACTCTTTCTTTGCTGCCTCATGTGCATTTTCATTATATCTATCATTTTCTGTTCTATATAACCCTCCAAAATTTAGTCTCGTGAGCCTTCCATCCCATGTTGTATCTGCATCACGAATAAAAACGTATTTATCAGGAAAGTCAAAGGGCGCACGAGAACGTAGAGGACGAAGAGCAGGTCCATTCACACTCGGCCTTCCTATTCGTTTCTGATGTCTTGGCCAATCTACAACTGCAAAGATCACATTCGGATCTCGCAGTAAATATCCTGAATACCTCTTCAGAACTTCAAGTTCTTCCTGCTTTGATCTATATAAGGTTGACATATCTAGAGTTTGAAGTTCGTGGAGTTGTACATATGTATGTTTATCTGTATAAATCAGAAGTTTCCATGTGTTAAACGGTTCCTTTGATAAAATTTGGCGATAATAATGTAAGCCTTTTAAATATAAATCAGTGCCTTTGGGTGTACGTTCTCCTAAAATAGTATCACGCATGTAAAAAGTGAATGAAAAAAACCCAGTGGCGGCCATAAGAACCCCTTTGGGCGCTTTATATTCAATAGAGCCTTCTGTTGGATCTTTTGAATACAATGGAACTGTATAAGACATTCTAATACTAGTATAGAAAGAGTATGGAAGCTATGCAAACACCAAAATCCTTTACCCGTAGATTGCGAAGTCTATTTACACGGGGAAGAACATTAAGAAATATTCCGCGTCTACCTACCTTACCCAATGCGGAAAAGTACAAGGCTGCTGGATCAGTCTTTACAGATGGAAAACTGATTTTAGCAGGATATCAACCGAAAAAGAGAAAACCGTTTATTAGCGGAATTGGTGGAGGAAAGGAAGTGGGAGAAACTTACAGAGAAACTGCATTGCGTGAAACCCTGGAAGAGCTCTTTGAGTTCAAAGAGATTCCGGAAAAACTAAAACAAGATATTCATACAAATATAATTCCAGAAAAACTTGTTCAGAGTAACACGTATATTATGGTTGTGTACAACTTTCAAGCCCTTGAAAA
>JACCDO012160724.1_pt1 | contig 10753 bp, 11 predicted proteins | sample 7446101 | NCBI WGS metagenome assembly JACCDO01 (sample SAMN15323440, study PRJNA562643) | freshwater metagenome | isolation source: river surface water | place: USA:Blue River Watershed | collected 2017-08-16
GCGCAGCCGAGCCGAACCCACAGAGCATCCAAGAAATGCAGACCACAATGAAACCGAGGGTCGGGCTGTCAGCCATGAGGTTTGGTGCGAGCAGAACTCCCCCAAGAATTCCAGCAAAGCCGAGCACAGAGCCGAACATCGACATGCTGGAGATGTGCATGTACTTGGTAACTTTGTCGATCATCAGACGCCCAAAAATCATCGCCCCGGCAAAACAGGTGTAGGTGATTGCAGCTTGGGTCGCCGAGATGCCAAGCACTGTGGTGCCATAGACGGCAGACCAGTCAATCATGACCGCTTCGCACCAAACACCGGTAAACAGGCCAATAGTGAGAAGCCAGACGTAACCTGGAGTCTTGAACCAGGGGATTTTCTTGGTGTGCTTCTGCTCACTGAGTCGGCCATCGTTTTCCTGGTCGAACAGATAGCGGCTCATCACCACCATGCCCGCAGTAATCATGGCGGCGGTGATACCAAACTGAACTTTAAAGTCCATAACTGTAACTAGCAATCCGCTGAGTGCTGCCGAGACTGTAGCCCCGATACTCCAAGCGGCATGCACCTTACCCATGATGCTTTTCTTAAGTTTCTTTTGCAAAATTACGGCAGACGCTTGCAGTGCAATATTGAATGCCGATCCGGACAATGTTTGAGTGACCGCAACAATTGCAAACATCCAGGCCGAGGTGCACCACGGAATGAATGCGTTGGCTACGGCGAATACAACGCTGCCAAAAGCAATGACATTTCGCGTGCCATATCGCATGACAAGTTTGTTGGTAAACACTAGCGGAAGCAAACTGGACAGTGCAATGAAACCTAGCAACGTTCCCCACTCGGCAAAGTTGAGCTCGAGTTGACTAATCAAATCTGGCACTCGGGGAATAAGTGCCGTGGCGGTCATTCCCTGAAGAAACGAAATTGTTGCAGTTGCGCGAGCAACCGGATGCATCTGCTCTTTTACTTTTTTGTTTGCCAAATTAGTTGTCTCGCTTAATTACAGCTTCAGCGAAGTGAATTAGCGCACGCTTGGTCTGTCCATCCGGTAAAACATCGAGTGCGGTAATTGCTTCATTCGCCCAACGAATTGCTTCTGTGAGTGCTTCGTCGGCAACTGCGTGCTCACGCAATTGCTTCACTACCTCTGCGAGTTTCTCGTCGCTGGTGAGATCGCCATCGATTTTGCCGAGTAGCTCGATTGAGGCGGGATCGGTTTTCTTGCGAAGCAGAAGCACCGGCATAGTCGGAACACCGGCGCGTAAATCGGTACCAGGGGTTTTACCTGAAGGTCCGGCCTCCGAGATATCGATCACGTCGTCGATCAGCTGGAATGCAACGCCAACTTTTTCACCGAACTCCGATAGCGCGGCAAGGTACTGCTTCGGGGCATTGCCGAGCATGGCTCCCAGAGTCGCTGAGGCCGCAATTAATGAGCCAGTTTTGTCTGCAAGAACCTGGATGTAGTGCTCGATTGGGTCATCGCTCGGTTTAGGGCCGATGGTTTCGTTTAGCTGGCCGATGCAAAGACGCTCGAAGGTTTTGGCTTGCAGATCGATTGCCTCGATACCGAGAGCGACACCAATTCTTGAAGCTCTTGCCAGTAGCAGGTCGCCAACCAAAATGGCAACCGAATTGCCGTATACATTCTGAGCCGTTGGTACTCCGCGTCGAGTTGGAGCATCGTCCATCACGTCGTCGTGATACAGGGTGGCTAGGTGAGTTAGTTCAACCACAGCCGCTGCGTCGATTACATCTTTAATTGCTCCGTCACCGAGTAGCGATGTGAGCAGAGTCAGCACCGGACGCACACGCTTGCCGCCCGCATCAACCAGGTGACGAGCAGCTTGCTGCACAACCTTGTCGGAGTTTTCGGTTGCTTGCTGTAATTCGATTTCAACAAGTTCGAGACTCTGCTCAATCTGGTTTAGCAACGCCTTGTCGCCGAAACGCTTTAGCTGACTGGGAAGTTTTGCGTTCACTTTTTCGGCTCCAGTTTGTAACCGGTATGAATCGCGACCGCGCCAAAGAAAATGTTTTTGTAACTGATGTTGTCGAATCCAGCTTCTGCCATTTTTACCGCGAGTAAATCTTGGTTAGGCCAAGCGCTAATCGACTCGGAAAGATACTTATAAGCTTCCGGAGTCTTGCTAGACCAACCGGAAATCGTAGGAAGCACTCGATTTAGATAGAACTCGTAAAACGGACGAATTACTGGGTTTTGAACTTTAGAAAATTCGCAAATCACGGTGCGGCCGCCTGGCTTGGTGACTCGGTACATCTCTTTCAGGGCAAGTGGTACATCTACGACATTGCGCAGGCCGAAAGAAATGGTGGTGGCGTGGAACTCTTCGTTTTTAAAAGGCAACTTCGTGGCATCTGCGAAAACGAATTCGAGTTCTGGGTGACGTTTTCTGCCCACCTCGAGCATGCCCTCGGAAAAGTCGCTAGCGACTACGCGAACGCCAGGTGCCACGAATTCTACGGATGAAGATCCGGTGCCTGCAGCAAGGTCAAGAATGCTCTGCCCCGATTGCGGATTGACAGCCTGCTTTACTTTTTTGCGCCAGCGACGGGTTTGCCCAAGTGAAAGAAAGTCATTGGTTAGGTCGTAGGTTGGAGCAACCTCATCAAACATGGCAGCGACCTCGGTTGGTTTTTTGCTTAGGTCTGCTTTGCTCACTGAGTAAGTCTACCCGCGAGTTTAAAGGCTACTGATAGAGAAAATCGGCCTTAGGGTCTTTGCGAAGTTTGATCGATCGGCGCAAAGCCACACCGCCAAGAGCGACTACTCCGGCACCCATGACTCCCAAGCCAACAGTTGCCGAGTTGAAGAATGTTTCGGCTGGAGTGCCCTGGTTTGGATTGATGGTGCTTGGGTCCACTGGCAAATTAGCTACCGGGTCGGTGATGCCTGCGTTGACCAACTGTTTTTCTGAAGTGACCTCAATCGGTTGCGCCGCTCCGGAGCCAGCTGTTCCGGTTTTTTCCTTGACTACTAGCGGAGGCAGATTTACCTGACCAACGTCTTCGCCGTAGCGATCGTGAAGCTCGTCCTCTTCAGGATGCGGGTGATGTGGACGAGAGTGTTCGCCTTCCTCTGGCGCCGATACCCCTGGCAACGGCTTGAAGTCGTCATCTTCATCGTCGGCAAATGCTGCGGTTCCACCGGCAAAGGTGGTCAGTGCAACGAGGGTGAGCGCGATGGCTTTGACTCTCAGATTCATGACCCCTCCGTGGGAATAGTATGGCTACTGTTTCGAGTTTAACTTTTGACCGCAGCGGAACCTAGGCCAATGCGGGACTTCACAGGCAATGCTCAGTTAGGCAAACATGGACCAGATTGCACAGTTACAGCTGCGCACTGTGGCGCTTGCTGACGACGCTGGCTTTGCCATCGCTGAACACTTACCAGAGGACGCTTCGGCTTTCATTCGAAATGGCCAAGGACTAGTTGGCTATGGTGAAGCGGTTCGACTAACTGCCCGCGGCCCACGTCGTATGCAAGAACTGGCCGAAGCCTGGCGAGCATTGGTGGCCACGACAGTCGTTGAGGATCAGGTACAGCAGACCGGCAGTGGATTGGTGGCATTCGGAACGTTTAGCTTTGCCGATGACTCGTCTGCAGAGAGCGTTTTAGTCGTACCGAGGGTTTTGCTGGGTGTGCGCGACGGTCAACGTTGGGTGACCTCAGTGGTTGGCGAAAATATCGACGATTTTTGGAGCACTGAGCAGGTCTACCGCAGCGAGCAGGCAATCAATTTGATAGATGGTCTACAAACTGCCGATGGATTTAAGTCTTCGGTTGAGTCAGCACTCGATGCAATTGAAATTGGGAAAGTCGACAAGGTAGTTCTTGCGCGCGACGTGGTTTCAAAAGTCGCGTCAAATTTTGACAATCGCAATGCACTGAAAAAATTTGCAGCAAGTTACCCAACCTGTTGGACATATTCGGTTGACGGTTTGTTCGGCGCATCGCCAGAACTCTTGGTTCGAGTTTCACACAAACAGGTTTCGGCTCGTGTGTTAGCCGGAACTGCGGGACGTGGCACTGACCCAGGTATCGACCAGGCAATTTCGAATGCACTGCAGACATCGAGCAAAAATATTGCAGAACATAAGTTTGCCGTTGCTTCGATGGTGGAAGAACTTAAAAAGTTCTGCACGAAAGTTGATGCCGATGAAACGCCATTTAGTTTGTCGCTTCCAAATCTTTGGCACCTAGCTAGCGATGTTCACGCTACGTTGCACGACGACGCGTCGGTTTTAGACATCGCAGCCGTGCTGCATCCAACCGCCGCGGTAGCCGGCACTCCAACTTTGGTTGCGCGCAAGCTCATCGGCGAACTCGAGCCATTTGATCGCGGACGCTACGCCGGCCCAGTCGGATGGATTGGAGCCGATGGCGACGGTGAGTTCGCTATTGCACTGCGTGGTGCTCAGCTAAGTGAAGGCCAGCTCACCGCCTATGCCGGCTGCGGAATTGTGGCCGAATCAGAACCTGAAGCCGAATTGGCCGAGACAGAGCTCAAGTTCAAGCCGATTCGCGAAGCCCTAGCCTAGAACGACCTCGACCAGCACTCTGCCGCTTTGCTGCAATGCCGGGGCAAGCTGCTCCAAGCCTTCCACGCGAATGTATTGCCAACCGTAAGCCTCGGCCAGGTGCCAGAAGTCCACGTTTTGTTTGGTCTTAAAGACTCGATCGAATGACTCCTTGGCCTTAGCTACCTCGAGCCCCTCAAAGATGCTGCCACCACCATCGTTAACTACGACCAATTGCAAATTCATTTCGCCATCAAGTGGATCAATGGCCAAACCGCCAACATCATGTAGCGCAGTGAGATCACCAATTAGTGCACGTGTGAATCCGCCATCATTTGGATAAGCGAGTGCAATTCCAGTTGCCGTTGAAATGGTGCCATCGATACCAGCTAAACCGCGATTAGAAAAAACCGCGAGTGGTTTAACCGGAGCAAATTCATCCGCTACGCGAATCATTCGGCTGGCTCCAAGGACTAGGCAATCGCCATCTGTTGTGGCTGCGTAAACCTCGCGAACAATGTTGGCGCGATTCAATTCATCATTCGCAGCTACTTCAAATTTTTCATCAAGGTTGCGCCAAGAATTTAACCACTCGAAGTCGACTTCATTGCTTACTGAAATTTCATCTACTACCTGTGCCGCGCGATGAGCAACGTCGAAGAGTCCATGAGATTTGCTGCGCACCACAATGGTTTCAATCGAATCGTTGAAAAATAATGCGTTGATTTTTCGACTGAGAGTTGGTTTGCCAAAAACAATCACACGTTCAATTTCTTTGGTGAGTTCGTGTTCGTTTTCGAGTAGTCGACGGTAGTTCGCAATTGCATTTGCGCCGTAACGAGCACCAGACGATGGCTCAGCAAAAATCGGCCAGCCAAATGACTCTGCCAATTCAACAGCGGCTTCACCGGCTCCGGCTCCGGCCACCACAATGGTCTTTGGCTCGGCTGGAAGGACAGCGAAGGCAACACTCTGCTCGATGTTGAATGCCGGCACCTCAACAAAAACCTGAGCAGCATCCGGAGTCTGGCTAGAAAGCGGTTCACGGAAGGCAAGATTCAGCTGGATTGGACCAGGCTGAGAAGCGATTAGGTCGAGCGCGGCGCGGCCGACATCCAAGGCGCGAGCCGCTTGGTCATTCTCAGCATCTGGCGCCTCGACATCAAAAACATGCTGAATCGCAGGACCAAAAAGGCCGATCTGGTCGGTGGTCTGGTTTGCGCCAACTCCTCGCAATTCCTCTGGACGGTCCGCGGTTAGCAGCAGAAGCGGAATACCAGCGTGATGTGCTTCGAGCACTGCCGGATGCAAATTGGCAACAGCTGTTCCTGAAGTTGTAATTATTGCCACCGGCTTTTGACTTGCCAGCGCGGTGCCAAGTGCGGTGAATGCCATGACTCGTTCATCGACGCGAACGTGCAGTTTTACTCGGCCGGCTCGAGCCAACTGATCGGCGGCAATTGCAAGTGATTGAGACCGCGAGCCTGGGGCTAAGTAGATGTGCTCAACACCGCCGGCGATAAGCGTTGCCAGGAGGTGAGCGGAAAATACTTGCGCGGGTGCACTCATTCTTTGTCTTTGTCTTGGTCTTTTAGACGATCAGCTAAGTTACGCAGGAAGTCCGGGTCATCGTCTGGGGCAACAGTTTTCTTTGACTGTCGATCACCTTTGTTTGGAAGCGGTCGCCCAACTGCAAGGTAAAGAATTCCGCCAATTGGTGAAAGGAAAATGCAAAAGAGAATCCAAACCCACTTGGGCAAATTGCGTACGGCTTTTGCGTCGGCACTGGCTGCGAAGACGGTCACAAAAACGGTGAAAATAACGTCGACAACAATCCCAAAAATCGCAAACCTCATGGGTTAACTCTAACCAGCGGAAACATAGACTAAAAGCGTGAAAAACCCTTGGCTCGCATACGCACTGCTTCGCATAGGTACCTTCGCGGTATTCCTAACCATCATGCTGATTCTGCAATTCGACCCGTTTTACGCTGCGTTTATCTCGGCAATACTGGCCCTTGCCATCTCACTGATTTTCTTTAATAAACAACGAGATGCGGTGTCGAAGTCAATTTACGAAAAGCGCCATGCCGAGCGTGACAGCGATTCAAAAACTGAAGACGATTTACTGAACTAGATAGAAACTGCGGCTAAGCCGTAGCCGAGCAGCGCTCCAAATACCAAACCGGCAAAGCTGGTCAACTTTAAAACCAGAATCAATTCTTTAGGCGTCTTTGCCGTGAGCACTATCAAAGTTGCTGGTGCAATCAAAAGCACGCTCGCGTAGGCAAAAACTGTTGCCGGATACAAAAATGGGAACGGCACCAAAATCACAATCGGTAACCACAGTAAAAGCAGATAAATGGCATTGGCCCAGTTCTTACCGACTCTCACGGCCAAAGTTTTTTTACCAACGTGCCGATCTAAGTCAATGTCGCGGATGTTGTTGACCATAAGTACCGCCGATGAGATCGCGCCCATGGCGACTCCGCCAAAAACTCCATTGGCGCTGAAATCGCGAGTTTGGATATATTCGGTGCCGATGGTGGCCACGAGGCCGAAGAAAATAAATACACTCACTTCACCAAGCGCCGCGTAACCGTATGGACTCTTGCCTCCGGTGTAGAACCAAGCCGCGATGATGGCGACTGCGCCAATCGCGAGTAACCACCAAATTCCGGTGATCAGCACGATGCTCAAACCGGCAAGGCCGGCCAACGTAAAGAAAATGAAAGAGGCGTTCTTTACCGCCTTTGGCTTAACTGACTTACTGCCGGTCAAGCGCAGTGGGCCAACCCGTTTTGCGTCGGTGCCGCGGATGCCATCGGAGTAGTCGTTGGCATAGTTGACGCCAATCTGCAGAAACAGTGCGACCGCCAGGGCCAGCGCCGAAAGCAGCGGATCAAATAGTTGGATCGATGCCGCAGCACCCGAACCCACCGCCACTGGGGCGACAGCCAGCGGCAAGGTGCGCAGGCGTGCACCCTCAACCCAAAGAGCTATTTGCTTTTTTCGCGAACGCTTAGTCATTTGAATCCTTTGAGAAAATTTCGGCGGCTGCCAGCAAATCGTATTTACCGTTGCTTAATTTTGGCACCTGGTCCACGCGCAAAATACGAAGTGGCTTTGCTGCTGGACCAAGTAGGTCGGCAAGCTGCATTGCAATTTCATCGGCAACTTCAGGGCTACCGAGGTAAATTAAGCCGACGCGCTGACCCCATTCTTGATCAACAATCGGAGCAGCAACAAGTTCAACTACACCAGGAATTTCGCGCGCAATAATCTCGACTCGATCCAGCGAAACTTTTATGCCGCCAGAAATAATCACACGATCCGCGCGACCAATAACTTGAAGTTCTCCGTCGACCAATTGACCGATGTCGTTGGTGACGAATTTTGGTTCGTAACCTTTGGCAAGCGTTGGGCTTTGAATTTCAATAAGTAAATCTTTGTTCAATGAAACATTCACTCCATCGAGTGGTTTGCCGTTGTAAACCACTCCGCCAAAAGTTTCGGTTGAGCCGTATGTGGTGACTACGTTTACACCCTGCTCAACTAACTGAGTGATTAGTGCTTGAGGTGTTGCTTGACCACCAACCAAAATTGCATCAAAGCTTTTTAGCGCTCGTAAAACATTTTCATCATGCTCTGCCGCAAATGCTAAACGCGAAAGTTGAGTTGGTACCAACGCCGTATATTTTCTTTCGCCTCTCATGAACGAAGCCGACGAAACAAATGCCTCCGGTGTGAACGGAACAGATGGATTCATCATCACCGGCTGGGTCTCGGCGTGAGCCGAGCGAATTAAAACGTTTAGACCAGCTATGTAGTTGAGCGGCAGCGCAAGGAGCCACTGCCCCGGGCCGCCGAGTCGCTGCTCACTAACTTTGGCGCTAGCGATGGCAGCCTCGGCAGTTAGCTCGATGATCTTTGGGATGCCGGTGGACCCGCTGCTCTGCACAACAAAGGCAACGTCATCGGCCACCTGATCCGGCAGCCCGTGCACCTCTGGCAAGAGTCCATTGGTCTCTGGTGGAGTAATAAAGAGTGCGTGCTTACCGGCAAGTGCTTCGGTCACCGCAACCAACGCACCGAAGGTGTCGTTAGCGGCAACCAGTTTTAGAAGTGCCACGGAAACGGAGACCAGTCCGGTTCGCGCTTTTCCAAGAATGAATCGCGTCCCTCAGCCGCCTCGGCTGTGCCGTAAGCCAAACGAGTTGCTTCACCTGCGAAAAGCTGCTGACCAACTAATCCGTCGTCAATCATGTTGAATGCGTATTTCAACATACGCACCGACTGCGGAGACTTACGAAGAATTTCCTCGCCCCAGGCAACGCCAGTTTTTTCTAATTCTGCGTGCGGCACTACAGCGTTTACGACACCCATTTCATATGCGCGCTGCGCCGAATACTCTGCGCCGAGGAAGAAAATTTCGCGAGCGAATTTTTGGCCAACCTGACGAGCAAGATATGCGCTCCCGTAACCGGCATCGAATGATGCCACATCTGCATCGGTCTGCTTAAACTTTGCATGTTCCGCACTCGCAATAGATAGATCTGAAATGACGTTCAGCGAATGGCCACCACCGGCTGCCCAACCAGGAACTAGTGCGATGACAACCTTCGGCATGAAACGAATTAGTCGCTGAACTTCAAGGATGTGAAGTCGTCCGGTGCTTTGCCCATCCCCGTACTGATAACCATCCTCGCCACGAACGCGCTGATCGCCACCACTCGAAAATGCCCAACCGCCATCCTTTGGAGAAGGACCATTTCCGGTAAGCAGGACCACGCCAACCTTTGCATCGACTCGAGCGTGCTCGAGCGCCTGGTGAAGTTCATCTACGGTTTGCGGACGGAAAGCATTGCGAACCTCAGGCCGGTTGAACGCAACTCGAACCATACCGAGGGACTTGTGGCGGTGATAGGTGATGTCCTCGAGAGCCTCGAAACCTGGCACCGACTGCCAAATAGCAGCGTCAAAGAGCTCGGATACTGGTTTGGACATGAACCTAGACTAACAACGTGACCAAAGCGGCAAAACCCTCAATCAGTGATCTGCTGACTACAGCACGGGTAGTTTCCATCCCGCTGAAGCACACATTTCGCGGGGTTAATCATCGCGAGGCCATGCTGTTTGAGGGCAGTCACGGCTGGACCGAGTGGTCACCATTCTTGGAATACCAGGATGAAGAAGCCGCCGTCTGGCTGGCGGCCGCGATTGAATTTGGCTGGAGCGAGGCACCTTCCGCGAAGGTTGAATCGATTCCTATCAACGCCACCCTAGGCGCCATTAAGTCGAAGCACATTGTCGAAGTACTTGAGCCATTTGGCCGCTTCAATACCGTCAAGGTTAAAGTTGCCGAGCCTGGGCAAACCATCGTTGAAGATTTATTCCGAGTGCTTCGGGTGCACGAATTTTTTCCGGATGCAAGAATCCGAATCGATGCCAACGGCGGCTATTCGGTGCAGAACGCCATCGAAATTGCCAAGGAAATAGCGATTGCAAATATCGATTTGGAATATTTCGAACAGCCGGTAAAAACAATTGCTGAATTGGCCGAGGTGAAACTCAAGTTGGCACGAATCGGCATAAAGGTTGCTGCCGATGAATCGGTGCGCAAGGTTTCTGATCCGCTCGCAGTTGCTCAAGCAAATGCCGCGGATGTGCTGGTGCTCAAGGCCCAACCACTTGGCGGAATTTCAAATGCGCTTAAAATTTCCAAGGAAGCAAAGCTTCCGGCAACTATTTCGAGTGCACTCGAAACTTCAATCGGAATTTCGATGGGTTTGCATTTAGCTGCGGCCCTTGAAGTTCCTACCTTCGATGCAGGTTTAGGAACCGTCGCAATGTTCGAAGATGATGTTTGCGATGAGCCACTACTGCCAGTTGACAGTCAGATCAAAGTTCAACGAGTTGTGCCTAGCGACAAAAAACTTGCGGCGCTAACAGCCAACAATGTACGCATCGAGTGGTGGAAGCAGCGTTTGGAACGCTGCTACCGACTCATCGGATTTACTTGAGTCCGGTATAAACGTGAAGGCCCTTGAAAAAGAGGTTCACGATAGTGAAGTTGAATAGAATCGCTGCGAAACCAATCAAGGCCAACCAAGCAGAGCGGCGTCCGCTCCAACCTCGAGTGGCATTGGCATGTAGGTAGCCGGCGTAGATGGTCCAAATTATGAAGGTCCAGACCTCCTTGGTGTCCCAACCCC
>JACCDO010090119.1_pt1 | contig 10752 bp, 8 predicted proteins | sample 7446101 | NCBI WGS metagenome assembly JACCDO01 (sample SAMN15323440, study PRJNA562643) | freshwater metagenome | isolation source: river surface water | place: USA:Blue River Watershed | collected 2017-08-16
AATTACAAATGAAAAATAATGAATTAGTAGAGAAAATTAGAGTATTAACTGATCAACAAGAGCGATTATTTAATGAAAATAGTATATTGCAAGAGAATATGTCGTCATTAATCGCCAAGGAACAGTCCCTTCGACAGGAGCTTGGATCACACACCAACGATAAGAGTGATATGAGCAAACAATTGCGGCAAATAAAGGAGAAAGTCAAACATTTAGAAGAGGAAAATGCAATTGAAGTAAAGGGATTAAAAGCAGATCTTGATGCTCTTCGTCTTGAAAAACATGAGGCACTATTAGGCAGTAATCAACAAGCAATTATAAATAATGAACTAACAAATAATATTAAATATCTCCAGTCTCAAGTAGAACAACAGAAGGAAAAATACAGCAAAGAAATGGAACAATTGCGAAGTTCGCACGATCTTGAACGCAGTAAAAATGAGAAATTAACTAATGAAAATGACTCTTACAAGGGGAAAACGGCGCTTCAGTTGCAAGAACTACAAAATGATAATAATAATTTACGTAATGATCTAGTTGATGCAACCAGCAGAAGTAATGCGTTAAAAGATCAGGTTAAGGCATTAGAAGCTACTATAAGCAAGCTAAACAGCACAATAAGTAGTAAAGATGCACTCATTAATAGCAAAGAGAATGAGTCCAACGTCCGCAATAACCAGCAAGTACTGTCACTGACCACGTCTTTGGAGTCAACACAGCAATTATTGAAAGATAAACTAGAAGAAATTGATCATTTAAAAGACTGTGTAAGACGTGAGTGTGAAGAGCGCACTGAAATGTTGATAGAAATATCAGAATTAAAGGATCAGTTGAATAAATACTCCAATTCCAATCGTAAGATTAATATGGAGACGGTTACAACAGCAAATGTGAGTTCGAAGAGTAATAGTATCATACGTAACGACATTCCCGACACCGAAATTCAACCGTTTTTAAAATCAGTCCCATCAACATCATCATCAAAAAGTTTTGGTGCCTTGATCGGTGATGATGATGACAATAACTTTAATCATCCCGAATCGGCTGATGCTGAACAATATAATTCCTGGGCGAATAGTAATAAACAACGAGCTATTAAAGCGCAACAAAAGAAGAGGAAATAATACTGTACTTATTGTAAATATATTACATTTCATTGCATATTTCTGTGCACTAACTCATTCACGTGGATGGTGAAATATGCACAACAGGCGCTGTTAGTGGCTTCAATACCTGTGCATAGGGGGATTCACCACCTTCGACATCAATGAAGGAGCATCTCTTGTCTCCTCCACGCGTTGCACAAGTATCAAGGCTATAGTTACAGGGCATTGACTACTATCCACACTATAACTCATCTTGTGATGCTAAAACCTTTATCAACTCATAGTATATCTGTATTCCTTCAAGATACACGTTGATATCAATATATTCATCATTTTCGTGTAACATTATCTTTGAATTTCGAATAGGACTGAAGCCCAACGCCTTGATGTTGAGAGCACGCAGATAACGAGAATCCGTTGCAGCAGGAAATACTTGTGTATTAATAGTGATATTTTTTTTCGCCAAGGTATCCGTTAGCAAAGTGAACCACTTATTGTCCTTGGGATCTACAGATGTAACACTGTGTGTTTTCAATGGATTTCCGACGAATTCCCATTTTATACCAACATTTGGTGCATTATTCATGCTTGAATTGACTTCATGACACCAGTTATCCAGCATAGTATGGACCTCACTTGGGTCAACATGAGGACTTATTCGGATGTCAAAGCTAGCCTCGGCTGTTGGAGGAACAACGTTTAATACATCAACACCATTACCTGCAGTAACACTTGCATGAAGTGATGTTAAATTTAATGTTGTTACATCACCTAAAGTTTTTTTCTTGGCTACACAATGAGAACAACCATTAATATTACTAGTATCAACACCGCCATGTAATATATCTTTTTGTTCTTTTCTAAATGCTAGTGCTTTATTTGCAACACTTACAATTTGCTCTACAGCGGTGTTCTCAATGAAGCGAGAAGCATGTCCAGTATTACCTTCTGCTTTATATTTTACCCACCAAGGTAAACGTTCAGCATAAAATACCGTGTAATTATCATCTTCTGAAGCTAATCCTTCATCAAATGCTATAGAAATATTTATATTTGCATACCAATTAGACTCTAATAATATTTTCATTCCATCATAACCACCTATTTCTTCATCAGGAACAAATGATAAATATATATTTCGTTTGGGTTTAAAACCATCATTCAATAATCGTTTTAAAGAATGAATATATTGCACACATACACATTTCATATCTTGAGTACCTCGTCCATATATTTTACCATCATTAATATATCCTTCAAATGCTGGTACAGTCCAATATTCATTAGCCACGGGAACTACATCATAATGAGAGTTTAATAAAATTGCCGGTAATTCTTTATTATCTCCTTCAATAACTCCAATAACAATTGGTTTATGTGGTAGTGATTCTGGTAAGATAAATGCATTATTAATTCCAGATGATTGAAGCTTGTGTACTAACCAATTGCTACATTCATCATAACTACCGCTTGATGCACCTATACTACTAACCGTCATGAACTTCAATATGGAGACAAAATCATCTAATGCTGCAGTGTCAACGGGATCCATTCTTCATATAAAGTTATGCGTTGATTCTATCTATATCTTGATCTTTTTTCTACCAAAATTTCCGGCGTCAAGCAGAATGAGTCCAATGTTCCACACCCTACTCTAGAAAGAGAAGAAAAAAGAGACGAGAGAGAAAAGAAAAATTGGCCTTTCAGTAAGGTAGTTGCTTAAAGTGGACGGTGCAGTCGAATTAGTGGATAATAACTTACAATTATTGCCTTCTATCAGCACCGGTAAAACTGTTAAATTTTCGGCGATGAGTAGTGAAACAGTAAAAACGATGAGTAAAAATGTGGTGGTAATTGGCGCAGGGATCATTGGATTGAGCACTGCGCTGCGTATAGTCGAAGAGTATGATAACGTGAATATAGTGGTAATTGCAGATACCTTTTTAAATCAAACAACTTCATATGGGAGTGGCGGATTATGGGAGCCATACCAAATAGCTGGAACTCCTGATGAGAAGATCAATCAATGGGGTAAGAAAGCATTTGATCATTTCTTGAGTATATATCATAGTGCAGATTGTGCTAAAGCTGGTGTTCAATTATTACAAGCATATCAACTACTAAAAGCTAATGAGAATGTACCAGTGCCATCATGGAGTGATATTGTATTTAATTTTCAAGAATTAGATAATAATGATCTAAAAAAGATGAATTTGAGTGATAAATTTAGTAAAGGTTATACTTTTGGGACATTAGTTATTGAACAAAAGAGTTATTTACAATATGTGACCGATATTTTATTATCTACAAATAAAGTTAAATTTATACAACGAAAATTAGATAGTTTAGCCGATATTCCAAGTACCTTAGCATCTATTCATATCAATTTTAACAGTATTGATGCAATCGTGAACTGTACTGGATTAGGCGCATATTCATTGTTGAATGATAATTCAATGTACCCAATCCGGGGTCAAGTAATAAGAGTCAAAGCACCCTGGATGAACACTGTTTACTTCTTTGGTTCTAGTTATATTATACCAAATGTTGATTCTGTTGTATTAGGTGGGACCGCTCAAAAAGGTGATTGGAATACTACTACATCATTAGAAGATACCCAGAAAATACTTGATGACATTTACGACGTATTTCCTTCACTATCTCAGGCGAAAATAGAGACAATTTGGGCAGGATTACGTCCTGGTCGCACCCCATTAAGATTAGATAGTGAAAGTGTTGTTATTCATAACAAATCTATTAAAGTTGTTCATTGTTATGGTCATGGAGGAAGTGGTATCACATTAGGTTACGGATGTGCTGATGAAATTGTAACAGATCATTTAGCTCCAATAATTAGAGGTAGTAATCCCTATAGTAAACATAAAGTATTAAGTAAATTATGATTCTGATATATATGCGGTCTTTGTCTTCATTTCTCACACAATCGCATCATCACTTCCGTCTATTTTACACTCATGATACCTTTATATTTAATCATATTCTCTCCATGCGGATCACAGAGAGAGCACATGTGATCTGCATGGAGACAACATGATGCAATATTTTAAAGCAACAACAAGTTAACTATAAGTATCTCAATAACACAAAATTTCTCTAAGAAAACAAAAAGCAAGAGATTTAACAATGGCTATAAAGAATGCGTTTTTACTATGAAATAACCCTTCCTGTTGTATATGCAGCGTTTTTCAACTTCACTTCAAATCGTAAACCCGTTACTTGCCCTGGTTGTTTATGCATGACTTTGAGCTGTTGGACAAAGTGTTTAAACTTTTTTTTCTCAATTTTTCCCCTATTTCTATACAAAGATAGGTGAAAATTTGATTGATCTTTAAGTCTTTTGATATGCGCGGGTAACTTTAATTTTTTAACCAGCTCACATACTCTATTCCAAGATATTGACTCAACTTTCAGTGCAAAGCAACTATCCCAATACAGTGGATCGCTCAGAGTTAATTTAATTGCCAGATCAACAGTTGCTAATGGTTGATTGAAAGTTATGCTTGCTACTTCTTCATCTGTCCAATAACCTTCTGCTACTGTGAAGTGACGTGTTCCATCCATCTGAAAACACAATTGTAAATCCTCGTCTTTACCTATAGCCTTCTGACATCGCTGCAAATATGCTTGATGCACCTCATCATCTTTCACCATAAGCATTAATGCATACTCTTTACGTTTTTTATCATTTATCTCATTCAATTTCATTTTTTTTGATGCTTGTATATTTATATTTGAATCATCAAAGATTTCTTCAAATGTTACTAGGAAATCAAATTCAGGAAGTAATATTTCTTTTGTTAAACATTCATTTAACCAATCTTCACTTACAATTTTTAGATTTTCAGGTAATTTATCTACATTTAAACTCTTGATTAAAGTATCGTAGGAAGCAAAAGTTTTATCTTTAAGAAGCACCAAGTGAGTAGTAGCATCTGAAATTGCCTCCACTAACAAGCCGCCGTGTGACATTATATTCTTCGATATAAGCTTCATCTGTTTTTTCGATGACTGTACCCCTAGTACTAATATTCTTTTATCTTTAAAAAAGGAATCACTATTCATATTCATTGATGGCGATGCTTTCATTCATGAAGCACTTCAATTTTTGCAAAAATTTTGGCGAGAAAAAATTCCAAGTGGAACAGTAGTGAAAGAATCCAACAAGTCAAAGGATGGACGATCTTTTTGGTTCAGATGATGAGACAGATGGAGGTATTCAACAGATTTATATTGAGCTGATGAAGGTAAAGTCACATGTGAAGAAACGAATTGAATCACCAAAAGATAGATGGCGACGTGATATGAATATTGGTGATTCACACGTCTTTCAAGTACCAAATGACGTACTTTTACCCAGAAGAGTAGCTATATCTTCCAATTGCACAGATTTTACCCATTCCTTACGATCAAAACTCTCACTAAGTAACTTTGAAATAGTTCATGAAATTACTTCTAATACCGAGAGCAATGAACAGTATGATGTATTGATTGTCAATGATTTAGATATTTCTTTCACTAAAGCATTAATTAAAAGATATTTAGTTTGTGGAGGGCTATTATTTTATATAAATAAGTATGAAAGCATTACTAATTTGATATTAGAAGATACTAGCGGTAATGACTACTCATTCGATGCTCAATGGAAATGCTTACAAATTATTAAAGAAAGCAGTAAATTTATACATTATCTTCAATTAAGATGTGTTGATATCAATATCAATGCAGCTCAATCTATATTACAAGTTGAAGAAAACTTGACACATCATAATATTACTCATGAAAGAGAACTAATTGATAAAATATCTATTCCACTAACTTATAATGAACGTTTGAACTGCATAATTAGTGACGCAAATAGTAAACGAGCAATTGACTCATTGAATAAATACGGGATCGTGATATTCCCAGGTTTATACGATAAATCAAAGATATTAAATTGGGGAAAAACTTGTATTGATGACATTCAAGAAGCCATAAACATCTTAAAATTAAAGAAAAACATTGACTTATTGAATCTAAATCCCGACCAAACCATCGACAATTTCCACGAATTATCAATGAGAGAAGCATTAAGATGCGATTTACGCAATGGTAAACGAATGAAATTATTTGCTAAAGAAAATTCATTACGTAATCATCAAGGTTTAGTTGATGTGTTATCGGAAGTAATGAACCCTCCTGGTGGCAATAGCGCAAGAGGTAATTGGGGCAGATGGAATTTTGAAGGATTAGGACCTGATTTCCCTCCTCCATTGAATATCGGTGAACTAGGTTGTGTTATGAATTTTAGTGGTTGTGCAGATCAAACTATTCACGCGGATACTAGTCACTTATACGTGCACACACCTGCATCTCTACCTCCTCATTACATAAATATTTTCTGTCCTGCCGTTGACGAGGCAAAGCTGTCGTATTCTATTGGTCAAACAGCATTTGTAGTGGAGTCACATAAACTTGATATTTCAACTAAAATTATGGTGGAAGAAAACGGTAATATTGAATTATGTCAACGGCTAGTGCGACCTCATTTAAAAGCTGGCGATTGTCTGTTATTTGATTGTCGTATATTACATTTTGGTCTGGCTAATCAACACCCTAGTCAAGACGCCTGCAGACCACTACTGTATCAGAATGTATGGAATTCATGGTTTAATGACCCCAAAAATTGGAATGATCGTGAGAAATTATTCGAATAAAACTGTTAGAAATAGTTGTATTGTATTTGTTGTATTGTATTTGTTTACTACATACTATTTAGAGAGACTCACTACGGACTTATTTACTAGCAAATTCAACACCTTTCTTTGCTTGTGAAATAAGATCTGGCATCATGTCATCTAATCCTTTTTGTTCAGAAGCAGATAATTTACCATATGGTAATATTTCTTCAACACCATTTGGACCTAATCTTAATGGTGTGGAGAAATATGGTGCCTTGGTTAAATTATTTTCAACAAATGCGCATTCAATAACATTTTTTTCACCTTTCATTGCTGATAATAAACGTGAAGTAAAGCGTTGACCTGCATAGGCCATTGATAAGGTTGCACTTCCAGCACCATCCTTAGCTTTTACTACTTCATCACCACCGAATTGTATACGATGAGTAAGTGCTTTAATATCTTCTTCAGAAAATTTTGCACCTTTAACTTGTGATAATAATGGTAAAATTGTAGTACCAGCATGACCACCAATAACTGTTACATTAGTTTTAATTGGATCCATTTTTTGATTTTCAGCAACAAAAGTATTTGCTCTAACAACATCTAATGTAGTAACACCAAATAATTTATTTTTGTTGTAAACACCATGTTTTTTTAATGTTTCAGCAAATATTGGTACAGTTGAATTAACTGGATTACTAATAACTAAAAACATGGCATCAGGGCAATTTTTAGCACATGCTTCAGCTAATCCTTTAACAATTGATGCATTTGTATTGAATAAATCATCTCTTGTCATACCTGGTTTACGTGGAACACCTGCTGGGATAACAACAACCTTTGCACCATTTAATGCTTTTCCAACTTCTTCCATTCCAGTATATCCTACTGTTTTAGCTGGTGTGCAACAATGAGAGATATCAGCAGCAACACCAGGTGTACGAACAATATCAAATAATGATAATTCTGTTACTAATGGCTCTAATTTTAATAATAATGCCAATGGTTGACCAATACCTCCACTAGCACCAAGCACTGCAACTTTAAAGCCGCGATTGCCGACGGTATGCATTGGGCGTAAGGTTTTAGCTGCTATTTTACTGAACATTTTGCTTCTTGAAGTATGCACGTTTCTTTTTCGCGAAGGAGAGGAAGAGAGGAAAAGGGATCTTTTCCCAGTTATTCTGACCCATCTCAAAATCCACACTACTTTCATTCTAATACGTTAGTAAATTACAAATAAGAACAATATTCGAACAACAATTAGACTACAATTGTGGTGGAGTGGTGAAACATCATGAGCCTTTTATATATACCATTGGCCATAGTGTCTGCAGCTGTATCATTTTTATATTTTAATATTTTGTAAAGCATTTCAATAGCTGGAACATGTTGATAATTATTATTAGCTGCTTGTTTTAAATGGTTTTCTATTTCAATTATATAATTATCATCATTTATAGCGGAGTATATTAACGCCGCCAAATAATGGTAATTACTGTCATAGCTGTTTAGTTTCAATGCAGCATCTATGTACTGCAAAGATTCTTTGATTTTTCCTTTATTAAAGTTATTTATTGCTTCTTTGTAATAGTAGAATGAGGTTCCAATACTAATATCTACTTGACTTGAAACACTAACGGCTATCTCAGAAGATGTAGATATACAAGTGTGATAATATCCTTCTGGTATATATATCAAATCACCGGGATATTGGGTAAGTTCAATGGGCATCCACTCTGCGAGTAAGGAGGTAAGTTAAGGCATAAATGAGTGTGTATAAGTAATATGAATACTACCTTTCTTAAGAACTTCATATGAAGAATTGTACCAAACATTACCATTTACCTTGGGATTATAACCTATACTTGGCAATTTAGAGTATATAAACCACTTTTTTATCCCTTTCAACAAGTACGAGTAGCTGGCGCCGTGCTGATGGAATGTATTACTGCTATTAAATACATGAAACTCGATAGTTAATGTATTGCCAGTATACTTGCTACTTAATGAATTCATTAATATTTTCATTTCATTATTTATATCTTTAAATCTACTTAAATCTTCAATAATATAATAATTTTTAAGATTTGATAATTTATTATTTATTAAATCTTTGTACTTTAATGTGCGTGAGTATTCATATCTCTTCTTCTTCATGCTATTGGCAGATATGAACTCGTTCTCCACTTCTATAAGTTTAAGTGAATTATGTTGATAATGCTTTGATAATACATTCAATATATTATTGCGATAGCTACTTTCATTCATATCATCTCGTATATGCTGTATATAAAAATGCCTGGGGGAATCTTCAGCAGTTATCGAACTCTTATATTCATTAATATTATTATACATTTGCTTAGGTAGCTCCAATGGAGCATTCTCAGAGCCTCTTTTGACTTTAAAGTATTCCATAAGATACCCATGCAACTTGTCCAATATCATAGGTAATATAGTAGTTAATGCTACATAAATCAATGAGCTAAGCACTATTGCCAGCAAAATTGACAAAATAACACCGAGGATCACCTTTCTACTTGGTGCCCTTGATTTCTTTTTCTTCGTCTTCATTTGCAGTGATGATTCCATATTGATACTGAATTAGAACTTCAAATTTAATTCAAATTCTGCTTCGATATTTAAGATATTTAAATTTTTTCAACTTGAATTTTAGGTGTGGATGTGATCCCGCGAATGTTGAGCCAAAAGTAGTTACATGAATACAGATAGTACAATAAATAAAACAATAAATAGTTAATGGGCTTCTCTCTTGTATGTTAGTGATAAATTTGAACCTTCATCACCACCTGCAAGTGTTACAATAGCTTTAGACTTACCTATGCTGCAATTATAATTATAATTTGATAAATTTAGTGCCGATGTATAAAAAAATGAAGGGTTAGAAGTATCCTCTTCAGCTTCAACTATTTCACTTTTCTTCTTATTATTTTCTTGCGCCTCTAGAGACTCAAGCAATTTTTTATACTTTTCATACAAAGCGGAATACTTTTCCTTGACTACTAGGTATTCCTTATTACTTACTTCCAATTTTTCTAGTATTTCTTGGCCATTTTCTACAGCATAATTATACTTACCCACAATATCTAGCATTTCATCTTTTAATTTACATATTTCTTCTCGTAATTTTAGATTATTACTCGAGAGTTCTTGACTTCCAACGGTTAGATTCGTCACTTGTGTCTCTAAATCATTAATATACTGCTGATTTTTTGCATTAATACTAATCAATTCATTTGCTTTGTTATTCAATTCATCCATTTCATTTATTTTAAGCAATAAAGTACTCTCAAGTATTTTTATTTTTTCATCTTCATTGTTTGCTTTACTACTACACATTTTACATTGCTCGATAATAATCTCTTTTTGCTTATTACTTTCATTTTTAGTCGCATTATTAGTCGCAATTATTGACGACTGTAATCTGTTATTCGTGTTATTCGCTGTTACTAGTTCCATTTCAACTTTTGCTAATTTTCCTTTTAATAATTTTATTTCTTTTTCCTTTTCTATCATATCAATATAAGTAACTTTTACCGCAGAAGCATCTTCAGATACCACTGCTGGTTCAGTTTCATCTGATTTGTGTAATTCTCCTTTAAATTTCTTTAATTCATTTTTCAATTTAATATTTTCATCACTCAATAATTGTAATTGTTCTAATGTTTCAATATGATTATATCTTAACTGTTCTGTAACATTTCTACCAACCAACAATTCCGCCGACGAGGAATCAGTAATAGATCGACTTTTACGCAATTCTTTTACCTTACCAACCACCGAAGCCATGGATATAGTTGTAAAATCGCTCGCCTAATTACTGTTACAATTTTTTCATCGCCCAAAAAGTACCGATGTCTTCACCATCTAAAAAAAAAAACTTTTATTTATAAACTATCGTTGTTGACTAATATGAAACATTGCTAACTTCAGGCTCAAGG
>JACCDO011642353.1_pt1 | contig 10752 bp, 7 predicted proteins | sample 7446101 | NCBI WGS metagenome assembly JACCDO01 (sample SAMN15323440, study PRJNA562643) | freshwater metagenome | isolation source: river surface water | place: USA:Blue River Watershed | collected 2017-08-16
ATAGAAAGAGATTTGGCACACCAACAATGAGTTCAAACTTCGGAACAATTTATAATGCAGGTTCCGAAGTTTATGGAATGGTAAAAGAAAAGTTCAGTTCTTCGGTCAATATTCCTGACAATTCAGTTACGAATGCGGTGACCGATGTTGCAAAAGAATTCACAGGTATTTTGGATGCTATGGCATCAAATGCTGGCAACATTAATGGTATCAGAACAATACGCAGAACATCCGACACAATTGCGTTATACATGCCAGACACATTAGCATTCACCCACAATCAATCTTATAGTGATATTGCCTTGGGCGGCGGATTGCCAGCGGCTGCTCTATCAGCAGGTGCATCAGCGGTACAAACAATGAAAAGTGGTCAATCTGGTATTGACATGGCAAAAGCATTTGCTAAAAACTTGACACCATATTTGGCGAACATCGCCGCGAACAAATTAGGACCAACAGGTCAATATCTGTTTGCCGCAGGTGCAGGGATGGTTCAGAATCCTATGTTAGAATTGTTGTATTCTTCTCCTGCTTTCCGAACATTCAGACTTGATTTTGTTTTGTATCCTCGTTCACAAAAAGAATCACAAGAAGTCATGGGTATCATTAACAGATTGAAATTCCACCAAGCGCCTGAGATTAGAAAAGAATTTAATGGATTTTTCTTGGTGCCACCATCAGAATTTGATATTCGTTTTATGTACAACGGTGCGCCTAATCCAAACCTTCCTGATATTTCAACCTGCGTTTTGGAGAGCATTGACTTAGACTATGCACCAAACGGATTTGCCGCTTATGAAGTTCCTGGTAGATTGGTTTCTGAGATTGGTAAAACAGGTACTCCTGTTGCTATTCGCTTAGGATTACAATTCAAGGAAACAGAAATTTTGACAAAGGATAACTTTGCAAGCAGAGGCTACACAGGCAGACCTTCAAGTGGTCCTTCATGGACTCCTGATATGGAACAGTATGATAAACCTGTTGTTTAATGGTAGAAACGATGGCAAAATATTTTAATTACTTCCCAAAAACATACTATGCATTTTCTGACGATAAGAATGCAGTCAACACAGTCACAAATCTAACTTCCAAGTTTTCGTTTGAAGATTCGTTCAAAAACAACTCTGCACTATTCTATGAGTATTCTGTAATTGACGGTGAGACACCAGAAATTTTAGCACACAAAGTTTATGGTTCAGCAGAGCGTCACTGGATCATTTTGGCTATGAACGACATTTACAATCCATACACGGACTGGCCAGTTGAGAGTCGTTCTTTGAACGATATCATTGAGTTCAAATATATCGGTAATGCTAATACCCAACTCGGTCAAAATGGAATAGAATGGGCACGTGCAAACATCCATTCTTACTATAAAATAGAAACGCAAACTGACCAAACAACAGGCACAGTTTATAAAAAGACAACACAGATACACGCAAATACATATAACTCTATCACAACAACAACTCCGACAACGTACACATTGAAAAGTGGAAATAGAATAAGTGTCAAAACTGAGCGTGATAGTAAAACTTTCTATGAGTATGAAATAGAAGAGAATGAGAAAAAGCGAAGTATAAAACTTTTGAAACCTGAATATGTGGCTGCTGTTGAAGAAGAATTCCAAAATATTTTTAATTAATGTCACTACTACAAAGCACACAATTTGAGATTAGAAAACTTACCATCACATATAATGATGGTAGAGATGTTCTGGACATTCGCGGTATATTTGAAGAGTTGAGTTTATTTGACAACATGATGATGCCATGTATGTCAGGTAACATTTTAATTAGTGATGCGATAGGTCTTGCTTCAAAAATTAATTTTGATGGTAGCGAAACCATAGATGTTGATATTGTTAAAGATATTGACAAAAGCGACTTCATGTTCTTCAAGCGCAAGTTCACCATCTATAAGTTGACGGACAGAAAAAACATAAATCAGAATTCTGAAATGTACACACTACATTTTGTTTCGCCAGAGTTTTTATTGTCGGAACAAAAGAGAGTTCGTAACACATATACAGATACCCACTCAAATATTGTATCTAAAATTTTAACGGATCATTTAAAAGTTCCAAATAGTACACCTTATATTGGAAGTATTGTTCCGTCAAAAGGAATTCATACAGTTACATCGTCAAATAGAAGTCCTCTTGATGCGATTAATCATTTGACAAAACGAGCAGTATCTATGGATGGTAAACCAGATTTTGTTTTCTGGCAATCACCATATGGATTTAACTTTATGCCTCTGTCACTAATGATGACATTTGACATTTCATTTACCATTAATTTTGGTGTCAAAAACTTGTCTCAGGCATATGGTGATGTTTTAAACAATGAGATTCTTGGTGCAAGGGATTATAAGGTATTGAGTAACTTCAACTATGCTCAGAACATTCAGTCTGGTGTTTACGCAGGTAAATTCATAGGTTTTGATACTCTAACCAGAACAATTAAAACAAATAATATTTCGTACAGTAATGTGTTTACGAAAATTGCAAATCAGTATCCTATAAACACAAAAATCAAAAATCAGGAAAACAAACTGGCTACACAAATGTATGATTCTAGGATCACTCTGTATCCTTTCCAGTCAGCCAGAACTACAAATTCGTATCTGAAAACAGCCGATGTTAAAACTGCTAACATTGTTGATGATTCTGATAACTACATTCATCAGAGAAAAATGATTTTTGACAATTTGATGCAAAAGAGAATTCGTGTAACCATGCCAGGAAACTTTGGTTTATTGTCTGGTTCATGTGTTCAATTAAACATACCACATCGCTACAATATAGATACTGAAAAGATGGAACAAGGTGATAAGTCCTTGAGTGGTAAATACATTATTGTTGGTGTTCGTCACCTAATTCGTTATGATAAACATGAAACAATTTTAGAAGTAGCAACAGATTCTACGAACTATAAAACATGACACAAGATAATAATTTCGCAGGCAGAAATGATTTTGTCTGGTTCACAGGTGTAATTGAAGGAAGAAATGATCCTGCCAAGTTGGGAAGATTGCGTGTTCGCATCATTGGGTTACATACTGATGACACAAACATAGTTCCAACTGAAGAATTGCCATGGGCGCAGATTCTAAAGCCTGTGAGTGATGCACAAAGTTTCTCATTACCAAAAGATGGTGAGTGGGTTTTTGGTTTCTTTCAAGATGGTCACAACTCACAACTTCCAGTAATCACTGGTGTTTATCCAGGTCTTGTATCACAACAACCAAAAGTTGATGATGGTGCGGTTGCACAAATTGCTATCTTAGAAAAAGAATTAGCAACATTAAATTCCACATTAAATTTAATGGTCGCAACTGGCGGACAGAGTCTTACTGCTAAGAGACAAATTGAACAACAAAGACTAAAGATTGCAAATACACAAAAGTTGATTGATGCTCTAAAGCAGTCGGTTGATAATAAACCACAATATGGTTTTGTTGATAGAAGAAGTAAGAGAGAGGTCGCCGCATCTCCTAATCCTCCATCAGGTGTTGCGATAGAAAGATTTGGTGAGCCTAGTCTTCCAGCATTAGCCCGTGAAATTATTGATAAAACAGGTCGTGATATCTCAAATGCAAATAGACAACATGCTTGTGATTTTGCCATGTATGTTCGTGCGAACATGGCTGCAGCCAGAATTGGTACTGGTAAGATAGCACAAGAAATTCGCAAAGCGGTACAGTTGTTGATTAAAGCACTTGCGCCATCTCCTGGCGGATCTGCGATTGCTGAACAAATCAGAACTTTTGCTAAAATGATTAAGCGTTTAGCCGACATGCTTGAAGAGATAAACGATTATATTGAGGTGTTTACTGTTTATGTTAAAAAGATTAGACAGTTGATTGATTATATTCTAGGACTTCCTGCCAAATTATTGGAAATGTTTAGAAAATGTTTATCGCAAGCATATGCTGAATTGGCTGAAGGTTTGAGATTGATAGTTTCCGACTTTAGTGGAACATTAGAATCAAATAATAGTTTCAGTGAAATTGCCTCGGCAGCACAAGAAGCATTGACTGCCACTAAAGATTTGTTATCTGAAGCATCTAAACTTTATGCGGCACCAGCATTGGTTTTGGGTGCCGCACTTAATCCATCAAAACCACTAACTGATGAAGAAGCGAAAGCATTAGTTGCAGAATTATTTCCTGATTCACAGTCACACGATAAAAATTCATATTCTGGAGCACTGTTTTAATGGCAACCGATCCTAGTACATATTCATGGACAGAACCTGAGTCTCCTTCCACATCCAAGTATCCTTACAATAATGTTAAGCAAAGTGAATCTGGTCACTTTGAAGAATGGGATGACACACCAGGTGCCGAGCGTATACGCACACAGCATAGATCGGGAACATTTACTGAAGTTCATGCTGATGGAACAAGAGTTAATAAGATAGTTGGTGATAATTATGAGATTACCGTAAAAAACAATTATGTTAACATAAAAGGTTTTTGTACAGTAACGATTGAAGGTGATAGTGTCGTTAATGTCAAAGGCGATAAAGTTGAGCGTATTGAAGGTAACTATTATCAAGAAGTTTTTGGTAATTATGAACAAGTGGTGAAAAAGAAAGTCAAGTTGACTTCAGGTGGCGATACCGCAATTAATGTAGGCGGTGGCGCATTAGGAACACTTAGAATTGTTGCAGGTGGTACAGTTGATATTCTTTCCGATTTAGATGTTGACGGTGCGATTGCTGGTGAATCTGTTTACTCACGAGGTGCAGTTACTGCTGGAACAGGTATTCATGCTGGTGTTCTAGGATCAGCAAATCCTGTTGCAGGCATTTCAACGCTTGGTGGTGTTGCCGTCGGCTATCCTGGTCCGACAGTTCCTGGAGTAGTCACAGCGACAGCATCAGTTAATGCACCTTTAATTTCAGGTGTAGTTGTGACTGATATCAGAGGAACAATGGAAATGATTCGTTTGATTTACGATTCACATACTCACCCTACACCCAGAGGCATGTCTGGACCACCTGTTCCATTGATGTAATAAATATGAAATTATTTACGGAGTTGTTATGAGTGGTAGTGTATTTGCTAGATTGGGATATAACTTTGATACTGATGCATTTGGTGATGCACAGTATTTGACTGCGGGCGCATTAAAAACATTGAATGCGGCACCAGTGAGCATTCCTGATTGGCAATTACAGGAAATATCCGCAGGAACAATTGACAAAACTAAGTTTTTGAAAAATCCTCACGCTAATGTTTGTGCCACATTGACTTCTAATGTTACTGCCATCAAGGCGATAACGACAAATGATCCTGCAAATAACTTTCCTTTGATACTGAATACGGCATATGTTGATGCAATTTCAAATGCCGCAAACAACTATATCATTGAACTTTCTGCATTCAAGTCACATACAGATAATATTTCTGGCTTAGGTGTCCAATCAGCAAATGCCATGTCAATACCAGACTATGATTTGGCAGTTTCCGTTGGTCAGCAGATTCTTAGAATAACCAATGTTTCCGACAATATTTCCAACAGCACTCCGATGCTAGGATCATTCACAAGTCTATTCATCGGTAATGAACTGGCAGCAAATAATACAACCATTAATAGCGACTATGTGACAATCAGTTCACTGGTTCGTGGTAACGGCAAGTGCTACTTGTCACCTACCCAAGCCAACACAATTTTGGCACACATTAATACGGCTAACAGTTTAATCAATACCCGAAGATTACATGACTGGAATTTCTATGCTAATTCCATGCAAGTTGTAAACGACTATCTTGTTATGAACAGATTTAATAGTCTAGGAAATACCCAGGTGTATCTTGTAAATAATTTCATTGGAACAGATACTCTGGTAAATAACCTGGCAAATACTTAATAAATAACAGATGGCAACAATTCTAGCAAATACAGTCCGTCAATACAAAGACTTAGATTTAAACTTCACCGTTCATCCGGTGAAGAAGGATGTCTCAAAGTATGTGAATGAAATGGCGGTGATAAACTCAATCAAAAATTTGATTTTGACTAATCACTACGAAAGACCATTCCAGCCGGATATTGGTTCAAACATCCAAAGACTGTTGTTTGACAATATGGATATCATCACTTCTTCGGCTATCCAAAGAGAGATTACACAAACCATCCAGAACTATGAGCCAAGAGTAAGTCTGGAATCAATCAGAGTTACACCAGATTTTGATAACAACACATATCAGGTTTCCTTGAGTTTTTACATTTTGAATCGTACAGAACCAGTATCCATACAATTTTTCCTACAAAGAAATAGATAAAAATGGCAGATCGCTTAAACGTAACAGAACTTGATTTTGATACAATCAAGACAAATTTAAAAACATTCCTAAAATCTCAGTCTGAGTTTCAAGACTACGATTTTGATGGTTCTGGTCTAAATGTTCTAATGGACATTTTGGCATACAATACACACTACAACGCTTATTATCTAAACATGATTGCCAATGAATCTTTCTTGGATTCTTCGGTGTTGCGTAATTCGGTAGTGTCACACGCAAAGAGACTTGGTTATACTCCTCGTTCAGTTACTTCACCAAGAGCAATCGTAAATGTTGTGGTAGACACCGGATTTGGTGGAACTGGTACATTAACTTTACCTAGAAATTACACGTTCATCTCCGATCAGATTGATGGTCAATCATATAATTTCATAACTTTAGATTCTCGTGTTGCGACAAAGAGTGGCAACACATTCACCTTCACATCTGTACCAATTTATGAGGGTGAGTATGTCACATATGATTTTGTACACAATCGCAGTTCTAATCCAAAACAATTGTTTGCCTTACCTGATGAGAATGTTGACACAAGTACCATTCGTGTTTCAGTTCGTAGTTCGGCATCAAATACCAACATCACAGTATACGATTTGTCCACAAATCATTTGGAAATAACTTCAACATCGGAAGTATATTTCCTACAAGAAGGTCAAAATGGTCAGTATGAGATATACTTCGGTGACGATGTTTTGGGCAAAAAATTAAACGATGGCGCAAGAGTTAGTGTTGAATATTTGATTACTTCTGGTGATGTTTCTAATAAAGCGAATAATTTTATTGGTTCAACAAGCATCGGTGGGTTCACCAACATTAATGTTGTTTCAATCAGTGGAGCATCTGGTGGAACAACAAGAGAGACTGTGGATCAAATCAAATTTGCCGCCCCTCTTTCGTTACTGGCACAAAATCGTGCAGTAACGAAGAACGATTACATTCGTTTAATTCAACAAAAATATCCTGCATTTGAAGCGGTAAATGTTTGGGGTGGAGAAGAGAATAATCCTCCAGTTTATGGTAAAGTTTTTGTGGCGGCTAAACCAAAGTTGGGCTTTGAAGTTACACAAACAGAAAAAGATTTTGTTAAAAACAACATTCTAAAGCCAATCAGTATTTTGACTGTGACACCGGAAATTGTGGATGTTGATTATAATTATCTTTTCATCAATTCAACAGTATATTACAATAAAGCGAAAACATCATTAAGTGATGATGTTTTGAAAAACAACATAAAAAATAGAATACAAAATTATTGTGATGATGAGTTGAACAAATTCAACAGTTTCTTCAAGTATTCAGGTCTAGAGGCTGCAATTGATAATCTAGACAAATCAATTATTTCAAACGAAATTGAATTGTTTGTTGCTAAGAAGTTTAGACCTGTGTTGGGAAGTAGCGATACATACACATTAGATTTTGGTATTGAGTTGAATCGTGGAACAACAAACGATAACTTCTATTCTTCACCTGACTTTACTATGGTAGACGAGAACGGTGTTGATAGACAATGTTTCTTTGAAGAGATTCCATCTTCTTATACTGGTATAGAATCAATTACAGTAACTAATCCAGGATATGGTTATGTGACCACACCTACAGTTGAAGTTATTGGTGACGGTGAGGGTGCAACCGCGGTAGCAACAATCGTTAACGGCAAACTATCAAAAGTTGAAGTGACAAGTCCTGGTATTGGTTATACAACTGTTGCTATTCGTATTGTTGGAGGCGGTGGTACTCTTGGTGAGGCAAGTGCCGTTCTTGAAGGCAGATATGGTCAATTGCGTATTGCATATTACAAGACAGATGAAGTTAGCAGCCAAAGTACAAAAGTTATTATCAACAAGTCAAAAAATAATGGTGTGATAGGATCAATTGATTATACATTAGGTAAAATCACTATTACAGATTTTGCGCCTAAAGCAGTCAACAACGATTTTGGTAATATTGACATGCACATAAAGCCAAAGATAAACATCATTCAATCTAAACTAAACAAAATGTTGGTTTTAGATAATGACGATCCAACAAGTATTATTGTTAAGACGGTACAAGTTTAATGCAAGAAATTCTAACATCAAAACTGGTAAAACAACAGTTACCAGGATTCGTGCGTGATGAATATCCAAAGTTCATAACTTTCCTTGAAAAGTATTATGAATGGTTAGAGAGAAACAATAATGTTTCCTATGAGTTGGACGCACTCAGAAATTCTATAGATGTTGATACAGCAGATAGTTTTTATATTGAACAACTAAGAAAAGACCTTAGTCCATACTTTCCGACAGATGTTGCCGGTGATAAAAATCTTTTCTTAAAACTCATTTCAAATTTCTATAAGTCAAACGGTACTCCTGACTCTGTTAAGTTTTTATTCAGAGCATTGTATAATGAAAACATTGACATTTATTATCCAAAAGATGATATTCTGAAAACATCGGATGGTAAGTGGGTTCTTCCGCTTGCATTGAGAATTGATACCAATGACAATAACATTTTCAATATTGAAAAAACTTTATTGACTGGACAAACATCCAAGTCTACAGCAATTGTTGAGAAAGTTATTCGTTCAGTTGACCGTCAACTAGGTATTTCTTACATTGAAGTTTATGTTTCAAATGTACAGAGATTGTTTCAGACAGGCGAAACTGTTAGCGCAACATATAATAATGGTATTACTGATGTTACTGTATCGGGAACATTGATTGGATCATTATCTGATATTAAAATTGATCCTTTGAATAGAGGTCTTTTTTACAATGCATATGATCCTACAATTGGTTACGAGGGTGATCCTGTAACTATTGTTGGTGGTTTAAATCCAACATCAAATACACCAATCGGTGCGGTCGCTTATGTTGGTGAAACTACAAAGGGTGGCGTTACAGATGTTATCGTTACCAATGGTGGTTTTGGTTTTAGAGATCCAGCAGTAAACGCAAACTCATCCATTTTTAGATTTATTGGTGGTTTTGAAGATGTTCCTTTGGGTACTGAGGCTTTTGCTAGAATCTCTTTGTTGGATACAAATGTTAATAGAACACTTAATGTTTCAACTACAACAATTGAAACGATAATGTCCACAAACATTTCAAGCATAAATGCCAACACTATTAGTACCATAACACAATTCCAGGCATTTAATGTTTCCTCTATTGCATCAGTTACAGTCTTAGGTGGCGGTGGTGGTTATAGAAGTAAGCCTGGCACAGATGTTTATAGTTTATATAATGAGAGTGCCGATGATGTTTTTGTCGGAAACAATTTCACAATCGCAAAAAACAATGACTTCATAAACACCACAGGTGTAAATTTTGGCTCCTATTTTGAAGTTGGAGATTTAGCGAGAATTTCCATACCGAATAGATATGAAGCAACTCGCATAGTTTCCTCGGTTACTGCCAATACAGTAACTTTCACACAATCCTTTCCTAACGATATTCCTACATTCTCTTTATATAAAGTTATGAGAAGGGATGTCAAAAGATTGGGATCATTGGGTAGAATTGCGATTGACAATCCTGGTCAAGACTATGCAGTTGGTGAATATTTGGTTTTCTCTGGTGGTACAGGTTATGGCGCTAATGCAGTGGTCACACAAGTACATGCAAACAACGGCATCAGAGCAATTTCATTCAATCAGAATAATGATTATGTCATTGGTGGAGAAGGATACACTGCTAATGGATTACCCACAATAACTGTCAATACTGCCGCAGGTTCAAATGCATCTTTGAGAATTACTGAGATTACTGGAGATGGTGAATCTTTTGGTTTGACAACAACAAGAATCGGTTCTATTTCTAGATTGCGTGTTGTAAGTTACGGTTACGACTATGTAGATGTTCCAACTATATCTTTAAGAAACGCAGACTTGACCGTATCAAATGTAACATCTGGTCAATTGTTCGTTTCCAATACAACAGTCTACCAAGGAACATCCAATGTCAATACAACATTTAGTGCTAAGGTGGATTCTTACACACCTGCCACAGGTTTGTTGAGAATATTTGACTATAGGGGAACACTAAATCTTGCATCATCATTGATTTCCGATGACGGCACTGTTTCTGGAAATGTCACAAGTCAAAGATATTATGGCGATGGTTTGGCTAAAGCAACGGCTAATTTTGAGAATGGATTGATTCGTTATCCTGGCATCTATCTGAATACTGACGGTCAGATTAGTGCCGACAAACGACTACAGGATGGTGACAAATATCACAATTTCTCATACATCATCAAATCTGAAACTGACTATAACAGATTCAAGAAACCACTAAATGATATCGTTCATCCTATTGGAACAAAAACATTTGTTACCAGAATTGATGAAAATACAGAAACAATTTCCAAAGCGGATTCAACACTTCTAATCCAAGTGAATTCTCTTGGCGATACATTCAACATCGCTTTTGGTAGCAATACTATCATATCAAC
>JACCDO012323795.1_pt1 | contig 10752 bp, 8 predicted proteins | sample 7446101 | NCBI WGS metagenome assembly JACCDO01 (sample SAMN15323440, study PRJNA562643) | freshwater metagenome | isolation source: river surface water | place: USA:Blue River Watershed | collected 2017-08-16
ATATTGTTCTGGTTGTAATATACAATTATTTTCGGACATATATTTTATTATTAATTATAATAAAATATATTTTTAAATATATTTTTTGGCACAACTGCTAACTCATCAATTTATTAATAAATTATTTTAGCTCAACTTTTGGCGCCAAAGCCAATTTTAAATTTCCGAGCGACCCTACCGAGAAATTTATCACAATAGGAAAATTATTTTTCATATACATTTCAATAGAGTTACAAAGATTAGTGCACTTAGCAAACAAAACCAAATGTTTTAAGTTATAATATCCTTGAATAATATTATCATCATTACTATGCTTGACAAAACTCAAACCATTTGTAGTTTCTCCAATAATAGTTTCTTGAGAAGCAAATTCTCCTTTACACGAGAAAATAATTTGATTACCAACAGATTTGATTTCAATAATTTCGGAAAGATTAATCATATCTCTGCAAATTTTATTGAACTCATTACTTGGCATGGTAATAATAGATTCAAATTGCGCGGGAGGAATTTGATAACTATTTTCATCAACTTCAATTAAATTCAAATAAAAATTTGTCAAAGTATTCTTTTCACCATTTTCAATTCTAATTCCCAAGAAATTAGTATTTCCTTCTTCAATATATAATGTTAAAGCATCATTATTGGTAAGTGTTCTAATTAACTTGAAAAAGTTTGACATATTAACACCAATAACAATCTTGTGCTTACAATGATAATATTCAAAATTTTCTTTTTCTAACTTAAGATGAACCAAAATAGTTTGGGTAGGATCCATAGTAATAATTTTCATAGCTCCTTCAGTAAACTCTACGTTAGCATCAGTTAAAATCTCTTTTAAGGCCTCTGAAAGGGTCTTAAATGCACCGGTTTGAACGGTTTTTAATTCCATAATTTTTTCACTCATTTTTATATATTATTTAAACGCATATTCTTTAAGTTAATTTTTATATTATAAATTTTATATTATAAAAATATTTATTAATTGTAAAAATATATTATTATAAATATATTTTCTTAATTCTAATAAAATAATTTAATTAAGATTAAATTGCTGTAAATAATTAATCTTAAACTCTTCATCAGCAATTAGTTTTTCAAAAAAACTTATAAACCCAATTATTTTATCAAGAATAGATTCTTTAAAATATTTTTCATCATAATCAACAATTATAACATTCATATTATTATTTCCCTTATTTTTCAAAGCCTCTATTAAATATCCTTTACTACTTTTGTGTAAAAATAAATATGTCATAATTTGAACCTTCTCATAATTACGTAATTCATAAAATAGTTTACTAACTCTATTTTTAATTTCATAAATATTATTTTTTTCATCAATGCCATCAATTTTTCCACCAATATACCATTTAAAAACTCCTTCATGAATTAATTTACGTTTATACTTATCATCTTTAACAATTTTTGTCATAAACTTTTGTTCACATAATGTCAAAATATTATTTTCATTACTAGTTCCGTAAGTTGTATTAGTAATATTTGTAATACATTTTTTCATTTCATTTTTCAATGTTTCATCTTTAATATTATCAATTTTATCATTAAGCTTCTTTTTATTTTCATTTAATTCACTAATATTATTGGTTTTATTAATTTTTTTAATTTCTTCTTCAATATTTATTTTATTATTAGTACATTCTTTCATTAATTTTTTAATATCTTCTTCCTTTTCAGGAATTTTATATACTAATGAATATTTATTAAAATCATCAGGAAAATTCTTTTTCCAAAGTGTTAATATATATTCATCAAGGTCTTTGAATTTATTATCACCAGTTATGATGGCAATTTCTGATATATTTAAGTTTATACTCATTTTATAATACAATATATTATAAATATGATTTTATAACAAATATTTAATAATAATTTTTTTAAACATTATTATCATTTTGTTCAACACTATTATTTCCATCTATATCATTTTTCAAAGCTTCTTTCAAATCTTCTTTACTTACTCCAACAAGTTTTTCTTTATTTTTATTAATCAATTCTTTATCTACAGCTAACCAATCACTCTTATGTTTTAAACATGAATTCATTACAATAAAATTTATTAAGTCAGTTATAAAATTTTGTGTTTCTGGTGATTCAGCATTTTTTGTTTTATTAATTTCAATATATAATGCCGTATATTCTTTTAATCGGCGTTTATAATCATCAATATCACTACATTCACTATAATATATTTTCTCAAATTGATTTCCATAATCATACCAAGTTTTCATTATTTCAATATTTTGTGTCATTTGTGAATGAGGTTTAAAAAAAGTATTTAATGTAGATAATAATAATGTAGTAATACTAATATTTACATATATATTTTGTGGAATAAGATTATCAGTAGTAGCTTGACCGGACATTATTGCAGTCAAAATTGTTATAGTTAAATTTATTGGTGTTGAAATATTAGCCCAAAATGCTCCGGCAATATATTTTTTCCAATATAAATAGCCTAAATCACTATTAAGCTTATTTTCTATTCTTTGCATTTCCTTAAATGATTCTTCTTCGTCATTTACAGTAATACTAACAGACATTTATAAATAAAAAATATAAAATATTTTTTTATATTATTCGTGTGGTGATATTTTTTAGATATTTTTTTAGATATTTTTAATTTATTTACAGATTAAATAGAATTTTTACCACATACATTATAAAATTTATTCATTTGAACATCTAAATAACTTGTATAATTATTATATCTAATATATTGTTGTTCAAATATTGTTCCAAAAATATATCGTTTAATATCATCATTTGATTTATTAAATAAATCATTAATTTTTTCAGTATAATCAGTTATAAATATTAAATTTTTCATAAAATATGAATTATACTCTTTATATGATTTAATTATTGATTTATCTATTTTATTTAAAATTAAATTATTTATAAATTTTTTATTATAATTTGTATTATAAATTTGGTAATATTCATTATAGAAATTATTAAATTCATTTTTGGTAATTCCACGAAATCCATAACAACAAATTGTAACCCCCCTAACTTCATTAAAATTTGTTAAAACTACTTTATCATAATAATTATTCAAAATATATATAAAATCTAAATATGGTTTATTAGCAAATACAATATTACTAAGAATTAATGTTCCTTTATTAGACTGCATTTTTAATATTAAATATAACATATTCAACCAAAGATACATATTATTATGAATCTCTTCAAATTTATATTTAGTTAACATATAACCAAGTTTTAAATGAATAAAATTTATATTATTATTATAAGATTTAGCAAATTTAATAATACTATTAAAATTAAATAAATCATTATCTAAAAGTAAATATTTAAAATCTATTTTTTTTCTGTTTATATTATATTTTTGTAATGAATCTTTAGTTATTGAATTTAAATTATTTTTATATAGATTACTACGAATAGGATGATTTATATTTATTTTTAATTTTATATTTGATTTAATTTTTGAAAATTTATTTAAAGTTAATGAATCAGGATATAGATATGAATTAATTTCAAATACTTTAACTAATGAATTATTTTTTAATTCACATCTTTGTATTAAATATTTAAAGTATTCTTCTATATGCTTATTAATATTTTTATTTAATTTAAAAATATTTTGTAAAATAGTAATTTTCTGTTCTAATAAATCATTATTACTAAATATTTTATTATAATTTTCTAATAAAAAGTTAAAAAAATATTCTTCATAACTTTTTATTCTATTTATTCCAATATAATCTAAATCAAAACGAAATCTATTAAAATTATCATTTTTAGTCATCATAAAATATTTTTTATAACTCTTTTCAAAATTTTTAACATATCCATATTTAACTTCATTTTTAGGTTCATTTGATGATGTTGTTATTTTCCATTTAATTACTTCTTTTTTTTGAGATGGTAATTTTATATAAATATCTTTACGAAAATCATTAATATATTTATTAATAATAGTAATAATTTTTTGAGGAATAGATAAAGTTAATTCTATTTTATTTATCTTATTTATAACAACACGTTTTCCAATATTTTTTAAATAAAGAATATCATATTTAAATAACTCTTTGAATGTTTTTAAAGAATAATATATCTCTTTATTATTATTAGAATTATATAAATCAATAATTAAATAACCACCAAATTTAACAATACTCCATAATAAAATTAATTCTTTAATTAAGTTTTTATAATCTTTTTGTTCAAATATAAATATTATATCATATTTATTATGTAAAAAATCTAAATTATTATTATTTATATAATTGATTTGATTTTTAATATTATTTTTATTAATATTATTTTTATCATTATCATTATAATTATTATTTTTATTAATATCATTTTTATTATCATTATTTTTATTATCATTAATAATTGTTAAATGTGATGATTTATTTAATTTAATAATATTATTATAAATAAAATTTAATTTATCTTTTTCATAATTTCCAAATGTTAAAATATTATATTTTATAGATGGTTTAATATTTAAAATATTATCTAAAAATATTTTTTTTATAAATTTATCATCATATATATCATGTATTTTTATTTCTTTAATTAATTTATTAGAATTATATACTTTAAAATTTTTATCAAGACTTATTAAGTCATCAATAAATTTATTTATATTGTTAGTATTATTATCATTATCTTTATAAGTTTTTTGAATAAATAATTCTATTAAATACTGAAATGTTTTATCAAATATTTCATTATTAAGGTCATTTGCTTTTTTTGTTGCATTTTCTGTAATTTTTTTATATTCTTCATTATTTTCATTATAATATTTATATAATTTATTAAGTTCATTATAAATATTATGTACTTCCATATCACTTGTTAAACCTTCAGTCCAATAATATTTTATTTCAACATAATCTTCACTAGGTTTAAAATAATCACTATAAAATTGAATCCATTTTTCATTTTTATCCTCTATATTATTTTTATCATTAATATAAGTTTGTAAAACAGAAACATCAAATATAAGACTATTCATTAATAATATTTTTGTCATTCTATATGACCATGGTTGATGACCTGGAAGATTTAATAAATATTTAAATTTACAAAAATTATACATTGGAACAAAATTAGTATCAATATTAATATCATAATTATTTTTTATTGTATCATTTTCTTCATCATTGATAATTTCATTAAGCTTCATGCGAATATTATGTTTATCAGCACCTGTATTTGCACCAGAAAAATATATTATATTTTTTTTATCTTTTTGATCAGTACATTTATTTTTTTTTAAAATAGATTTAAATTCGTCATATGTAACATCATTATTTTCTATTGAAATATAATAATAATTCTGGTCAGGATATAATATTCCTTTCTTATTTCCTGGTTTAGCTTCAACAAAAAATGGAATATCATTATTTTGATAAAAATAAGGATCTGCTACATAGAAAGGAATAAAAAAATTTGAAATATTTTTTAAATTTTTAATATTTCTTTTTACAATTTCAAATATTTTATTTTTACGTGTATCACCATTATTAAATAATGAAATTAATTTTCCATCTTTATAAATAATAAAAAAGAACATATCCTGATAATAATAATATTTTTTCAAATTTTTTAATATAGATGTTAAAGATATATTATATTCATTTATATCTTTATTACATCTATTTATAATAAATTCATTTAAAGATTTATTATTTGTTATTATAGGATTTTTAAATATATTCATATAATTATTATAAATATATTTATAAATATTAAGATTTTTAATATTTTATTTAGATATTTTTTAAACTTTACTCTTTTTAATTTTTAATATTTTTTTAACAGGTTCTTTTTTTACTTCATCAATTTTTATATCATCTACTTCATTAATTTCATCATCTTCATGATTATTTATTTCATCATCCATATAATCTAAAATTGATAATTTAACAATATCTTTAAAAAACTCTTTAAAAATATTATTAATAAATTTATAAGAATCTTCCAACTGTTTTATAATACGTCCACCAGTTATAATAACACTTCCACTTTTAAAAATAGAAATTGTTATTTTCTTACATTTACCTTCTCCTTCTCCATTTCCTTTTCCATTGCATTTACAATGACATTTGCAAACACCATCTTGAACATCTTTGCGCTTATTCCAATAAAATCCAATAATTAATCCTCTATATTTTTCAGGATTAAATTTTGTAAATAGATTTTCCTCTTTATTATTCAAAATAGTTAGTAATGAAATCAAATCGATTTTAAAATTCGTATTAAAATCACTATTAATCATTGTTATATCATAATCAACAACATTAATATCATCATAATTCAATTCCTCACTATTAAGAAAACAACTTTTCTCTTTTTTAAGTTCATTTAATAAAACACAGCAAGCATTGTATCCATCAGTTTCTTTTTTAGAACCGGTCATGGTAATCTTTCCATTGTTAAATAATTTAATATTAACACATTTATCATTAACACCAGCTTTTACAATAATAGAACAACTATTATAAAAGTTTTCATTTTCCTTCTTTTTAGAAGTTTTCCCTTGTTTTTTCAATGATTCATTATCAACAATTGTTAAATTATTTAACATTTCCATTATTTCGCTAATATTTGTACTTTCAATAGTATTTCCCAAATAATTAATACATGGCTTCTTATATTTTTTAATATAAGAATCGTCATATCTTATTATTAAACTATCAATAACAATTCCTTTTATTAAGTAATCATTATTTTTTTGTAAAACTATATTATTTATAATTTTTTCCGAAACGTATTTAATTAGCTTTGATAAATCTAAACCAAAAATATTACTAAACTTACACATTCCAGATTGTGTAGAAATAGTAAAATAATTTGGTTCAGGCATTTTTTCATAACACTTATTATTTGCCATTTTAATAAAATTTATAACCTTTAAATCCAACTCTTCATATTCATTGCTATTATCTTCTATTTCAAAAATAGATTTGTACAATTGTAAATCACTCATTTTAATATCTTTATTTGTATATACTTAAAGATATAGCATTTCTTTAAATAGAAAAAATATAAATCATTTTTTTTATTTTTATTAATAATTTTATTAATAAAAAAAAAATTTTTTAATAAAAAATAATTTAAAAAATAATTTAAAAATAAATTTATAAAAACAATTTATTATTTATGCTAGGATTTGATGAAAAAATATTATTTTCTTGTATAAAATTTTTTCTATCATTATTTCCAAAATTATTTATATCATTTTGATTAATACATTTTGCACGCATATTATTTGTAGGACAATCATAAGAATCAATATTTGAAGCAAATGTTTTTAAACCAGTAATAGAATTATTATTTATTGTTCCATTATTATAATAATATATTGAATCGTTATCAATCATAACTTTTTTTTTACATTCGTTTTGAAAATTTGTATTTTGTGGTAAGCAATCTGTAAAAACACTAGTATTAATTTTTCTTATATTAGCATAATTATTACCACTACAAACAGCAGAAACTTCATTTTTATTACTACAAATATTATAGTCGCCAACTAATAAAGATTTAACACCAATAGCATCACGAGTTGAATTATTTAATTGAGAGTCAGTAGTATAATATTGACACCAATTATTAAAATCTTGTTTTTTAGGCATACAAGGTGTAATAGAAAATCCTTTAACACAAACAGCTTGAGCTTCTGTTTTATTATTAGGATTTAAAATTAAAGTTTTAACTCCATAACTAGCAATATCATTTACATTTGGAAAATTATTTACACAAGTTGAATTATTTATATTATTTTTATTTAAAAATCCAGTAATATAAGTTTTAGGATAATTTTGTTGACATATTGCATTAAACATACCATTATCATTATTTATTACTTCCTTCATTCCATATGAATTAATTCCAGCACTATCTAATTGTGTATTGCAATAATTATTTGCTTCTGTTAGTGTTGAATAAGATTGTGATGTTATTAGTGGTAATGTATTTTCATTCATTTCTGATAATATATCTTCACTTGATACGCATATTTTATCATTAATAAAACCTATTTTACCATCATATGTTGTGCAGTTATTAGCTACAAAATTTTCATTATCTTTTAATAATTTATTTAAATAAAATATTATTAAAAATACTGATATAATAATAATAATTAAATATATTGATTTATTCATTATAAATATATTAGATAAATAATTATTTACAACAAATATTAATTTATTTATAAATAATTATTTACAAAAAATATTAATTTATTTATAAATAATTAAGTAATATAAAATATAAAATATAATAAATATATAATCACGTTGATGATATCTTATTTTAATAATTTAAAAAATAAAATTTATTTTATATGTAATAAAATAATAAAATATAGTTTTACTAAATTAGTTAATAGTTTTTCATCTTTGAATAATTTATACAAAAATAATTTATACAATAATAAATATTATGATCAAAAAATAAAAAATAATGAATTTCATAAAAAAAATAATATAAAATTTGATGAAAAAAATTTTTTTCACGAATATAAAATAAAATATTATGAAAAGTCATATTATAATGACAATAACGAAGAAATGTATGGACAATTTATTTATTTTGATTAAATGAAATATTTTTTTATAGTTATATATTAAGTATGTCTATAATATCTGTAAAAAAAGAATATCCTGAACTATTAAAAAATACATTAATAGAACGTTCTATTGTTAAAAGTCAATACAAAAAAATTATTAATAAATATGGATATAATGATATTAGTAAAGCAATAGTATTAGAAGAATTATCAAATCATATTAAAACAAATGTATTAAAAATTAATAATATATCAAAATATTTATTGAATAATGTGTTGAATAAAAAAATATCAAAAGAAACAAAAGCTATATATAGAACATTTAGATTTCAAGAAATGGACTATATTTTAATACCTTTTTTGATTAATACAAAATATAATTTTTTAAATTTTAATGATATTTATATTTCAGATAAAAATACAAAAGATGGTTCATATTCTACAATATATTTATCATTATCAAAAAAAGTTAATAATAAATTAATGCCTTTAGATTATGTATTTAAAATAACTTTAGCACATATTAAAAATAAAAATACGTCATTATATGATGAATTTATTGCAAATATTATTAATTATTATTTATGCAAATTAACAATTTATTCAAATTCAATAGTAAAAATAATTGAATTTGGTATGGTAAAAAATCCATATAGAGGAGTATATAGTATATTAGAAAAATGTAATTATGATTTAAGTTATTATATTAATTATAAAAATATTGATTATTTAAAAGATTTTAAAAAATTGATTAAATTTATGATAAATATATTATTAGGTGTAAAATATTTACATGATATTAAATATTTACATTTAGACATAAAATTACAAAATTATCTTATTAAAATAGAAAATAAAAATCTTTTAATTAAATTAACTGATTTCGGTTTTGCTAAAAGAATTGGAGAAAAAAATATATTACCTGGAACATTATTTTATGCTGATCCACGTATTGTATTAAATGATAATCTTAGAGAAATGAGAGGTGATGGTATGATGGATATTTTTAGTTTAGGAATTATATTTATAGAACTTATATTAAAATTAAATAATAAAAAATATTTTTATTTATGTCCATTTTTAAAAAATAATGAATACAATAAATTATTTATGAGAGAGCAATATTATGAAAATACATATAAAGATAATAATTTTGAAAGTGATTCACTAAAAATAAAAAATTTATATAAAAATATTAATAATTCAAATAAATTAAATAAAACTATTTCTGAAAAATTATGTAATATTAATTTGAAAATGATATGCGACATTAAACATAGATATAAAAATATTGATTCAATAATTTTAGATTTAATGAAAATAAAAAATGAATTAAATTATAAAAATACTGTTAATAAAAATATTAATTCTAAAATATCATTGAATAATAAAAATATTATGAAAAGTATTATGAAAAATAGTATTATGAAAAATAATATAGAAAATAATATATAAAATTAATTAAAATAAAAATAATATTAACTAAAAAAATCTACTCCAACTAATGAACCATATGATAAATATTCTAAACTTGAACCACCACCAGTGCTTTTATAAAAATTATTATCATATTGATTGACAAATGAATTTGTATCACCTCCTAAAATAATAATTTCTTTACCAGATTTTTTCAATAAATCAACAATAATAGCACTACTACTTTTATAAAGTTCATTTTCAGAAACGCCTAATGTTCCATTCCAAATAATAATATCATTACTTTCTATTAAATTATTTATATCAATAATTGATAAAATAGAACAATCATAAAAATATTCATCATTATTCAATGAATTATTCAAAACATCAACTGTTTTATATAAACATTTATTTTCTAAACTAGTTGAAGCTAATCCATCTTTCATTAAATGTATTTTTGATTTATTTTTAGAAATAGAGTCAATAAAATTTTTCATATTATTTTTTAATAATGAATTAATATTTCCTCCAGCAATATAAATATCATTTACATATTTAGATAAAGATTCTAATAGTGGTAATTTATCATCCATTTTTGCACCACCCATTATTGCCAAAATCTTTTTATTAGTGTTATTTTTTAATATTTTATTTAATTGAACAATTTCAGAATCCATTAAATAACCATAACATTTTTCAACACATTTTATACCAACAATGCTTAAATGTTCGCGATGAGCACATCCAAA
>JACCDO010686990.1_pt1 | contig 10749 bp, 4 predicted proteins | sample 7446101 | NCBI WGS metagenome assembly JACCDO01 (sample SAMN15323440, study PRJNA562643) | freshwater metagenome | isolation source: river surface water | place: USA:Blue River Watershed | collected 2017-08-16
AGTTGGCAACCCACTTAAGGAAGAGTATGCACCTGTAGTAGCCACAGTGGCCAATGTTGGGCCAGTAATAGTGACCTTGCCTTCGCCGTCTGTGGTTGTGGTAATTCCGCCTGCTCCTGCAAAGCGTAGTGTCTCTCCAGAGAATATTGTTCTCATAGTAGAGTCATCGCCGGCCACACTAAATTCGTAGTAGCTGGTTCCGCCGCCTGTGCCCCCTGACGGAACTGGACCCCATGTAATTTCTTTGTCTGTAGGATTGTAATAGAGTGCTTGTGGACCAGTAACTTCTCTAATTGGATTAACATAGAAACCAGCAGCAGCAGCTTCTAATATTGATCCGCTGGCATTTAACACTATAGAGTTGGCTGCTTGATTATTATTTCCTGCTCTATAACCGATTGCAATGGCATTGGCGCCCTGTCCTGCCTGTCCTGCTTCTGTGCCGATCGCTACTGCTCGAATTCCTTGACTGGTGTTTCCTGCCGAATCACCTACTGCTACGGCGTAGCCTGCTTGACTGTATGATCCTGCACTAAATCCTAGTGCTGTTGCTCTGGTCCCTTGGCTGCTACTTCCTGCATATCTACCTACAGCTACACCTGCAAATGCTTGATTGATTTCACCCGCACCGTCGCCTAATGCAATTTCTGTTTCAGAGGTACGCAAACTTGATGTTGACACAGGCCCAACTACAGTACCTGTAGCACCGTTAATAACTAGTGTAGATGTGTCTGAGAATACAGAACCTTTAAGATAAGTCACATCAAATGTAATACTATCACTGACCGCATTGGTTGTTAACTGTATGCCTTCCCCTGCTACTAGTACCAATGTGTCTGTAGCACTATCTGCTAGTACAGAACTTTGTCCGCTGACTGCAACAGAAGTAAATCCAAATCTAGAGTTTGTGACAACCACAGTTCCAGTGCTTTGATTAATTGAAATACCGTCGCCTGCTGATATAGCAACAACTCCAGTATTTGATAATGTGACAGATCCAGTTGCTGCACTAGCGTTCAATCCTACTCCCGATACTGCAAAACTAGTCACACCCGAGTTGGTAAATGTTATAGTGTCAGTAGATGCATTAGTTGTAATACTAATACCAGTACCGTTTTCAAGTGTTAGTATATCAGATGTGCTATCTGCAACAACGTTTGATTGCCCGCTAACTGCAACGGTTTGGAAAATATTTTGCGGAACACTAGGTGCTGAGTTTGTAATTCGAACAGTTCCAGGAACACTAGTATCTAAAGAAATACCAGAACCTGGATCTGTAATAACGCTAACAATACCGGTATTGGCAATAGTAATATTTCCGGTAGAACCGCTAACACTTATACCGTACCCTGCAATAGTTGACAACACACCTGCATTATTAATTGTGACATTGCCAGTTGATCCGCTAACTGTAATTCCAGTACCGCCAATATTAGTCAGCACACCGCTATTGGCAATGGTTAGTGTATCTGTAGTAGCGTTAGTGGTTATTGAAACGCCATTGCCGCTGGCAATGTTTAAAGTATCTTCTCCTCCTGCTTCAGCTACAATGGTAGTTTGACCGGCTACTGCTATGCGTTTAAAATATTCTGAGTCAATTAAATTTCCACCTATGGATGAGCCTGCTGGAAGATTAACTGCCCCGTATTGCGAAGTAATAACTGCTGTGCCTAGATGAATTGAACTACCACTTAGATAAATGTCTCTCCATCTTTTAGTTGGAGATCCTAGATCGTAAGTTTCATTTGATCCAGGACTGATGCTGGAGTTTATGGCTGTTAGATCAACAGCACCACCACCCCCAATACTTAGATACAGTTCTGTAAAGTTATCATTTATTTTATTAAATGCTTCGTCGACTGTACTCCATAGTATTGGAGCAGAACCTGAATTTATCGTTTGTCTAGACATTATGTTCTTCCTACGGCAACTTCAATAGTGCCAATGTGATCTGAATTGTAATCTGCTAATGCTTTACCGATAACTGTACCGGTCTTAGCAGTCCCACCTGCTGAAATTCCAACACCTGGGATATTCGATGTTACTATTAAATCGCCCTTGCTAATTTTTCCTACCACTCTACATGGCACACGACCTTGCAAAGCTATTAGATTTTTTACGCCATTGCATTGCTCATTCATGATATAGCCAGCAGTATTGCTAACTACTCCTGCAACTCGATGATCGCCATACGTAGTTGACACAGTGACTTCTTTGCTGCCACCAAATACTAGTACAGTTCCAACTTCGTATTCTCGATCGCCTTCGTAATATTCAGCCAAGTCTGCATAGGTAGCTGTCAATCTACTACCAGGACTTAGTCCCCATAGCCCAGTTATAGTTCCGCTAGTTCCAACAGCTCCTGTTGTAATAACTGGAGTAGTAATTGAACCCACCGTGATCGGAGCATTACTCAAACCGTTGTATGTTCTAAAGGTATGCGAATCGTTATCGTAGAATGTTCGCTTGTCTGTACCAACAGATCCATCACCAATCAATATACCAACGTTATTTGAAAATCCATATAGTTGAGTATATCCGCCTGTTGCAGTTGTAGTGGTATCAAGGATTGTTTTTGTATCAACAATGAGTTTTTCCATGCTGATAAATCTACCAGCAAAGTCTCCGTTAACATCACGCTTAACCAATGTGCTGGCAGTGGCAGCAGTTGCTTCGTCTACAATAGCATAGTCGGTATCGTTAGTAGAAGTAAAACCAATTCTTCTTAAATATCCAGTTCCGCCATTGTACTGTGTTTTCTTAATAGCACCACCGTCATTGACCACAGTACTAAATGCCACTGCTGATACGTTGCCAGTTAATAGTGTTGAATTACCTAGAACTGTTTTAGTTGCAATCTGTGGAAGGTCTGTTAAATTAATACCGTTATCTTTTAGTGTGACCCAGCCGTCTGTGACATCAAACTGCGCACTATCAAAACTAGATACACCTTTTTCTGCTTGTGTTATTCCAGTAGCGTTTGCTCTAGTTGTAGAAGATGACAATAACAATTTACTTTGAACAATAGCAGCAGAAGCATTGATATCGGTGTTAGTAATAACTCCTGGATTGATCTGAGCATCAACAGTGTTGGCTGTAGAGTCTATGCTAAGACTGATATCACCAACCATTCTAGAGTTTTGTGCAAAATCACCAGCTCCGGTAAAAGTTAAGATGTCGGCACTTCTAGGATCAGTAATTGTAATATCTGATAAATTGTTAAAAGTTAAACTTTGATAGTTAACTGCGTCAGTAGGATTAACAGGATCTGCTAAATTAGTAATTTTAAAATTACCTAGATCCATGTCGGACTTCATGGCCAATTGCCCGTCAAGAGCCATGTAGCCGCCACTGAACGCCGGTATTAAAGTACCTAACGGCAATACAGCACCAGTATGACTGATTCCTAGTCTGCGTTCAATATATCCTCTTGTGGCATTTTCTGTTGGAACAGTATCAGTAGCGTTATCGCTAAATGAACTATCAGTTGAAAATTCACTTACAGGAACACCTCGTTTGAAACCAATACCATCTAGGTTTGACAACGCAATTGATGCTGCAAATGTCACACTACCTGTACCTTGGTCAACACGGAAGTATGGACCAACCGAGAAATTACCAAATTGATCAGTAGTCACATAGAACACTCGTCCTACGCTACGTTCTTGAGTTTCCGAATCTGGATCTAGTGCATTAACCGCAGGACCATAAATTTCGTTTGGATAATTTGTATCAGCATATGAACCAGTACCAATTTCTAATAGATCATGTGATGTCACACGAGTTAGAGAAATTCTAATTGTAAGTGTGCCAGGTTCGTCTTTTGGTACCGCAGACTTGATAGTTGGGGGACTTGTAAAATAAATTAGTGAATCTGATAACGCAGGACTTAGAGTTATTAATCCGTAATTGTCACCGGTGATTGTTTCATTTTGATAGGCTTGTACAGTATACTCTACACCTTTATATACAATCTTAGTACCGAGCAAACGGTTCTCTTCCTGACCACTAATTGGCACGATTGCAAATGTACTGTCGCCGGCACGACCTATTACCTTTCCTACTTGATGCACACCACTCTGAGATCCTGTAGTTTCAATAGCCACTGAGGTACTAGTTGCCACATCAGTTATTGTAAATGTGTTTAAACCTAAAACAGTTTTAACAAAATACATTCTAGTAGTTGTAATTCCGTTAGGTAATGAACCTGAAGTTATAAATCTAACAACATCTCCTGCGCTAAATCCGTGCCCTGTTAATGTGACTACAGCAGGATTAGCAATGGAAATTGTACACACGCTTGAAGTTGTGACAAACGGTTGTTCTGGATATATCGATATATCGATATAGTTGTAATTTTCTCTAAGTGTTGTTTGTGCAAGACCATATACGGTATAAGAATGTGTACCGCTTTGACTGCCAGTTGCATTAATAGCAGTACCACGTTTGGCAGTAGCCAGTCTAAAACTATTTGCAGTAAAGCCGTCGGATTGTACGTAATAGATTTCACCAGCTGTAAAACCTGTTGGCAATGTACCTGTTGTGGCAAGAACAATTTGATATCCTGGCTGAAGACCGTGAGCTACTCTAGTTATAATTCCAGGAGTACCTAAAGCAATAGTAATAGTTCTAGCACCCACAAAGTCAGAGTATGCTTCAAACTGTAATACTCGATAGACTTCTGGAGACTCAGCAAGTACTAGACCAGTACTTGGTCGAACAGCAACGTCTACAGCATTACCAGTTAACACCACGGTGGAGTTTTGTCTAATTGTTAATATTTCACCGTCAGGAATAACTGCTGCAAGTCCGTCAACGCCTGCACCTTCGGAGCTTCGTAGACTTAGTCTTGCTACACCAGCAGGTAAAGAACTATCAGTTGAAACACCTGTAATTGGGTATCTAAAGATTGTACCAAGTCCGTGATCAACTTCTAATTCTGAATTTGGTGATGGAGGATATGTATAGTTGGTGACAAATATTGATAATCCACCAGCGACGTTAGCATATGACCCTGAAGGAAAATAACACTCAGCTCCTTGCGCAAGATCGTAGTATAACGAGACAGGAGTAGGTACTTCAAGAGGATCACTACCTTCAGCAACCAACGCATAATTTCCGTGAGCACTCGAACCGCCTACAGAACGAATCTGACCACCACCGAGCGAGTAATATGAAATATGGCAGTAGTAGGTAAACATACTTACGCACTCTGCCAGACCGCCGTTATTAACAACAATACCGTAGCCTAAGTCGTTGATCTGTGTGTAGTCGTTTGACAACATTGATCTATTACCAGGCATTAGAACTTCGTAGGCATTGGCATTTTCATTAACAAAATCTATTACACCGTCCTGTATAGCAGTTTTATTTGTGTTAATTAATGTACGTGCAGCTACGGAAGAAGCTGAATATGCATATGCACTTAGATTTGGCAACACTTCAGCAGCAGCAGATCCCACACCACCGCTAATAATAGCCGCAACATTGGTTAACAATGTTTCGATTTCGTTTTGAACAGCGGCATCGCTGGCACTTCCAGATACTCTTGGTGTGGAAGAATATGTAGTAGTAGGGGCTAGATTGACAATAACCTGTTTGGCCAAATACTTGGCGTAGTTGATACCATCAGCAGTTGCTGCCTGTATTGATACAGGTATCTGTAGAACTACAGCATCTCCAACTCCGTCCCAATATTTTAAACCTACTTTTCTAGTTTCGCTATTACCACCGTAGATAATATCGTATACCAATGATTCTATAGCATACACTACATCTCTTGGGAAGTCTGAAAAAGTTAGTGCCGGATATGTAGCAGCCAAATATCCCACTGCTTCATCTTTGATAAATTCAAAATTTGCCTGTAGTAATGAACTAGCATTTACTTTGTTAGATGCCAGTCCCGGAGGATTAGTAAATGATAACGAAGCTGCAAATGTACTACCATTTCTAACAATATTACTAATATTATCTTTACTGGTTTCGACAATTGTTTGTGCAGAAGGATATAACGGCAAGTAATTAGATGCTAGTGTATGTGCTTCTTCAATTGCTCGTACAGTTAGATCTAATTGATCTTCGATTACCACTGATGCCGCAGCCAATCTATAGGTTAATCCAGAACGTCTAGAATGATAGTTAGTGCCAAACACAATGTCATAGCCAACACCATCTAAAATTAATCCAACATCTCTGTAACAGATAGATTCATTATATACAAATAAATCATAAGGCCAAGGTGTTGTTTCGTCTAATATAAATGAAGCTGTGGATCCTGCTGTACTGAATGTGTAATCTCTAACATAGTTAATTCTGTATACAGTATCTTCAACAATAAACGATGCTGGTAGTTGAGGCATACGTTTAAGTTCGCCTACACGTAGGAACGTGTTGCTGTCTTTACTTAAGATCTTGAATTTTAAGTTTCCGGCAAATCCGTCAATATACTGACCGCCTGCAAATGTCTGTCTACCTGTTCCCTTTGAGAATGAAGCACACTCTTGTGCATAAGGAGATTTAGCAAGGATCTGTCCTTCTGGATCAAGTACCATGGCAAATCCACCATGGCCTTGGAATGTAATAGATTGAATGCGAACAGCGTCATTACATAAAGTGACGTCCATCTGATCGTTGTCTTTTGGATAGTTAACACTTCCTGAGTTGTCAATAACATCGATAACAGTATTGATTAGCTCGCCTACTACGCCTCCGATGCTGATAGCATTACCGCCAGATGTGTATGTTCCGTAGGTCGCTCCGTTAATTGGAATTGTTCTTGCAGAATCTTGGTAGATATAAAATGAGGTTGAATCTACAACTTCAACATAATAATCATTACCGTTGATTTCAGTAATGCCGCCTACTTCACTAATTAAAATTTGATTCCCAGTGATTAATCCGTGGGCAGTAGCAGTGGTAATTGCAATCGGATTGTCATTAGTGACTCCGGTAATATTAAACGATGTTCCAGTTGTACCGACTTCAGCAATATATGCACCGTCAACAATCTGAGGGTATCCATCTTGATAAAGTTCTTGGATTTCTACGTTTCGAATAACCAGTTGAGCAAGAGTACCTAATCTTCTAATAGCAGCAATAGTCTGGGATAGCTGCGCACCAATTGCAATCAATCCGCTGGCATTTCCATAGTACTTGAGTGCTGATGATACAGTTCTATCTGAACCTCCCCACTTTAAGTCAAATATCATGGAATCAATTATAAGACCTACATCTCTTTCACAGGTATTGCTGTTGTAAAGGAATGAAGCAGTGAACGGAGAAATTTCATTTACTACTTGATCAGCGATCCAGCCTACAACTTCTTTTTGTATAAAGCTGCGATTTAATTGTAAAAGTTGTGCAGCTGATCTATAATAGCCTCTGTTATTAACCAACGGATAAACAGGCTGAGAAGTATCTTGTAGATAGTGGTAGCCAAACAATCTATCAGTTAATGAGAGCAGGTCGGTACCGGCTACACCAACAGTTAGGTCTCTTCTAAAATGCAAGAAGGCCCAAGGACTCGAACTTATACCTGGCTTTGGTCTAATAATACAACGTCTAAATTCGTCACCAATAATAGACACGTTGTTGGGAATTCGTAAAGGTAAATTTTCTTCGTATATTCCGCTTTCTACTAAAACGCTGATTTGAATATTTTTTGTGACATCGCCGTAGGAGATCACCTCGCCAATTTCAAAAGTTCCGTATTTTAAATCTACATCAAAAATCTCATTGCCATTACTATCTAATGCACCTTGATGAGATAGAATCTGTGCTAACGCACCAGATGATTCACCTCGAAGATATAGACCCTCTCGAATGTCTCTACTTCTAATTGCGTTTGGAGTTGAAGTAAGCACATCACCGGTAAAGTCTGTTCTATATCCGTCGGTATTGATTAAGAATCGCGGAAGCGATACTGATACTACAGGTATGCTAGTAAACCCAGAGCCTTGATCAGTTATGGTAATACTTTGAACAACACCGCTTAAAACATCAGCAGTTCCAAATGCTCCTGTGCCACCACCACCTGAAATTCTAACTGATACTAGCCCGTACCCAGAACCACCTGAATTTACTACAACATTGTTTACTCTATAGGTTAAGTTTAGCGTGGCAAATTGTCCGTTAACACTGTCATCGGTAGTAGCCACATTGGTATTGCTAGGAGGTAAAGTACTATAAACACCTGTGGATAAAATTCTAAATGTTAGTACGCCGCCTGCTTCGGTAATCGATAATACTTCAATTCTAGCCGGTTCAACATATGCCCCACCAACAACAGTTAGTATATCGCCTGGTCTATAGTTTACACCAACAACGTTGACCGCAACTGAATCTACACTCATTAACGGGCTTCCGCTAAACCCTGCACCGCTTGCAGGAGCGTCTGTTATATCTTCCAAGGTACATTGTGCTGCACCGTTATTATAGGTTAATACTTTCTTGTAAGGTCCAATTTCGTCTCTAGCTTCTAAGACTAATTCTTCTGCTCTTTTAAGTGCAGCTTCTAAAGTGCGATAGGCATAGGCCAATGCACGACCTTGCAAACTAGAACTAACTCCTACTCTATCATCTTGGCCTGATGTTGCAACATATAAGTTTACACTACTACCGAAAGCTGAATTGTCCACGTATCTTTTAGTTGCAGCAATTCTTCCATCATATATGTCATCATCTTCTGGCTCGGGATCTCTTGAAAGAATAAGAGGGCCACTCATTGTACCGAACGAACTGTTAGTTAAACCAGTTCTAGAATCTATAGCATCAACACCGGCACGGGCAATTTTAGTATCAGCATATCGTTTGTTGACTGCTTCGTGCTCGTATAAGGGACTTATAGGAAGCGCATTGGTTCCTAGGTCTAAAATCCTCCATTGTAGACCACCAGATCTTGCACTTAGATCGCCGCCCAGTTGCGGACTAGGATCACCAACTACTTCTGAAAACTCAGAACTAACTCTAATTTCGTTTATATTGGTAGTAAAATCTAATTGAATACCAGAACCGGGCACTAGTTGTTTAAAAATTACTCCTGTTTCTGTATTGTTAACAGCAACAATAGCATTTTCTTGTCCAAGATAGCTGCTGGGAGTGTCGTCTAGATTTTTAAAAGTGAGCTTTTCACCTAAACCTAACGAGCTATATAGCTCGCGAAAGTTGTCGTTCACCTTGCGGAACGAGTCGCGAATACTGTCGCCTGTGCCGTCGTTGCCTACAACGCCGATATCAATAATTTTTCTTGCCATGGTAGATCCTAAGATTTATGGTTGCTCTACTATTTAGCCCAAAGTTTTATAAGCCGAATGTAAATACAGAATGTTCTTAAAAAAAGAAATCCAACAAAGTCAATATGTTAGGATCAGTAAACTAGGCATTGAACACGAATACACAAGAAGAAAAACTGTTGCCGTCTTTCGTTGTGATAATTGTGATAGTGAGTTTACCAGAGATTTAAAACATATGGATCACAAAAGATTGAGCAATAACTACTTTCATGTTTGCTCAAATTGTGATGCTAAAAAGTTCGCACAACGTAAAGGAGTTGAGCGCAAACAAATTTGGGATATGCCGGCAAGCTCTACTTTGCCAGTGGGAAAGTATTAAACTCTAAACGATTCACCGCAGCCGCAGCGATCTCTTTCGTTAGGATTTTGAAAATCAAAGCCTTCATTAAGTCCATTGCGGACCCAATCTAAAGTCATGCCCTGCAGATAAGGATCTGCTTTAGCATCGACAAGTACTACAAAATCATCCTGAGCATAGTTCGTTATGCCCGTTTCGGCCTCATAATTGTCCACATATTCTAATGTATATGCCAATCCGCTACAACCGGTAGTCCTAACACCCAATCTAATTCCTACGCCTTTGCCTCGTTTAACCAGCAGTTCTTTAATTTTGGTCTTGGCCGTGTCGGTTATTATAATCATCTATTGCAGCCTTGATCGCATCCTCAGCCAAGATCGAGCAGTGGATTTTAACCGGTGGCAGCGCAAGTTCTTCTGCAATCTCAGAGTTCTTAATTTCTGCTGCCTGCTTGAGCGTTTTACCCTTGACCCATTCTGTAATGAGAGACGAAGATGCAATGGCACTACCGCATCCATAAGTTTTAAATTTCGCATCAGTAATGATTCCATCATTGACCTTTATCTGTAATTTCATAACATCACCGCAAGCAGGAGCCCCTACCATGCCGGTTCCTACTGTAGGATCATCTTTTGAAAACGATCCTACGTTTCTTGGATTTTCATAATGATCGATAACTTTATCTGAGTAAGCCAAGTTATGCTCCTATTAAGCGATCGTTAACCACAGTCCAATCAATAATACGCCAAATGTTAGTAAGATATTTGGCCTTGTCCTGTTGATAGTCTAATGCCCAAGCATGTTCCCAAGCATCTATCAACAGAGCAATTTTCATACCTTTTGTGTATTCGTGATTGTGAATAGTATGCAGTTTACCTGCGGTATCCATATAAATCCAATTTGAGCCCTGTGCAGCCATAAACTCTTTTTCTACTGCTTCTTTGAATTTGTCAAAGCTGCCGTAGACGCTGTCAATTAATTCGCCTGCTGCTTCACTAGGGCGGTTAGCAGCTCTTGCGGGAGTTAGGTTTCCAAAAAACAAATTATGTAGCATTGCACCGCCATAATTAAATTTGGCATCACCTTCACCTGCATTGTATCTTTCAAAGTATTTGGCAGCTAGTCCCGAGTAATGATAATCTAGGGTATCTTTACTCATTA
>JACCDO011464536.1_pt1 | contig 10748 bp, 9 predicted proteins | sample 7446101 | NCBI WGS metagenome assembly JACCDO01 (sample SAMN15323440, study PRJNA562643) | freshwater metagenome | isolation source: river surface water | place: USA:Blue River Watershed | collected 2017-08-16
ACTGAAAAGAATAAATAACAGAATGTATAAAAAAAATAAACATGAGTTCACCGACAAAACTACCTCCTATAAAAGCGACCAATGGGGGCGTTTTTGAACTAGAAAACGAAATGAACACAATCAACTCTTCAAGTAGTGCTACTATAGCAACTCAAGCTATGCTCATAGCAAAAAAAGAAAACGAAAAGGCTAAAATGAAAGTAAATGAAGAATTAAAGACCATATTGGATTCTGAAGACGTAGAAGATGATGAGTGGAATAAGAAGTCTCTCATTCAAAAAGCATCCGCTGTAGCGAGCAAAGCAGCTGCAGATTTTGCGAGGGCACTTGTGGACTATGGACCAGTAAGTTTTACTATTCCTACATTCAGCATTTATTTTCTTATCTTCTTCAATCATATTTAGCCTTATGACGAGTACAGTAATAATGAGTATCAACAAATGTTTGCAGAAATTTCAGAGCCTGCAATGAAACATACGAGATTACATTGGTATTTAAATCAACGTTATAATCCAAATGTCAGCGATCCTGATGACTTGTATAATTTTCCTATACATTATTGTGCACGAAATTGTCATATGTTAGGTATAAGAATGATTTTACGAGCAGGGGGGAATTTAGATGTTACAAATGAATTAGGGATGACCGCACTCATGACAGGAGTGATGATGAAACAAGCTCCTGATAAACGACCAATTCAAGTCAAAATGACAAAGTATTTAGTAACAAAAGGTGCCGATATTCACATTCGCGATAAAGCTGGATACTGTGTACTCGACTATGCTGTAATGAATAGTGATCTCGAACTGGTGGTATTCATATTAAACAATGGTGCTAAAGTTCGAAGGGATAATCATACATTTTATGGTGAAAGACGTAACATATTAGATTTAGCAAAAGATCCCGAAATCTACAAAATTCTAAACTCTCTTCTCAAGAAAGAGGAATCAAAATTTCATTACGAACAAGATGTAAAGGAGAAATATAGAAAATTATCAGAGTTAGATAAAGCATCAGAAAAAATTCAAAAGCGTCTCGAGAAGAAAAGAGCACAAAATATAATAAAAAATGCTCAAATAGAAGAGCAAAAGAAAAAAGATTTTATAGCCGCTACTAGAAGAGCTAAACTCAACCAAGATATGGCAGTGCTTGATCATTTAGATAAGGATAATACTCGCCGTAAGTACGGCGAGTGGAGGCGAGATCAGTATCACAAATGGAACTATGTGTTGTGTAAACCTGACTTGAGTCTTAAGAATGTTTTCCCTGAAGGAAAAAAAGGTATGAAAATACTAAAAGAAATAAATAATAAAGTTAGTTATACATCATTATGGAAAGAACTTACAAATGGGTCTGACATAGAATTTGAATGGATCAGAGACAAACCATTTATCTTAGAGGAAGAAAAAATGGAAAGTGGTGAAATTAATATAGATGAACTACAGTCGATCACTAGTGACACTGTTACTAGTTCGCTTCTGTAAGTAACTTTTACAAAATATTCAATCTTGCTCTCTGCCTTATTTTAAATATGTCATTTCTTGAAGTATTAAAAATATCAGTTTCATCATCATCATCTTCATTATCATCCATATTCCAAGACTGCTTATCTCTGTCAAAGTCAAATTCTTGATTGATCGATGGACGAGGAGGTAAAACTAGTGAACGCAAGTGTTTTATAAAACCTTGGATATCAGGAAGTGGTTGCCCTTGTACCGATGGCAACTTCGGTAATAAATCTCGAATAATAATCGGAACACCTATAATATAATAACGAACAGTGACTTATGGCAAGATAGTAAAAACAAAGTCATTACCTGAAATGTTCGCTAAAATTTCATCGGTTATTTCTTCTCTTCCTCTTTTCGTCGACTTTTTTGTACCAGCATCCTTCAAAGCTAGAATGCGGTCGTTTTCTTGTTTAATTAATTCATTAAGTAACACTTTATTATTACTTCTAATGCGTAAATCATCATCATGCTCTGGGCATGGTACTCCTAGTGAATATGTATACCTTTCATGCAACTCGTTAACGGAATCGTATAACCCAGTGCTATATGATTTTGTTGTAGCATATTTTAGAGAAAATTTTTTTTCTTCATAAAGTTGCTTTGCTTTGTCTCTTTTGTTACGTATATGTAATATTCTTGAGAGATTACTAATTCCAAGAGTTGTCTCGGCATATAGGTAATCTTCCCACAGAAGATAATTGTCATACAATACACTAAGTGGCGTTGACCTTACAGTACTCACTAATGATTTAGATTCGGCAATACCGCAAGAAATTAAATTCGTTGAGTTATTAGTAGTACCTCCTACAGTGGAGGGGGGTGCTTGTCCTATAAAAGTAAAAGAATAGATAAATACTAAAGACAACACGAATAAAAATTAAAAGCGAACCAATAATATTTGTCATAATGTTTCCAACAGAAAATGCATCCTCTCCAAGTGCTACATGGAATATAGATTGTATTTGGGCCAAGTCACCTAATCTAACTAAAATTTGTGTCAATAGGTGAACAAATGAATATTCTTTAATACATTCCGGATGTGCAAGTCGAGCTAACTGTAGCGTATTCAGTGCAACATCTACACAACAGTTAATTTCCATCTCTAATCTAGCATGAACTAAATATACATCAGCGTTTAATATCTTCTCTTTCCGTAATGATATAGTGTCGCTTCAAAAACTAAATAAGAAAAAATAAAGCAGTGTTATACATAAGACATACCTAAATAATTTTCGAGCCGCGTCTATACTTTCGTGTCTACGCACAAATTTCTGATAAACACTAAATGTAACAGCAGATGGCAATTTTTCAAACGCAACTTTTAACGTTTCTTTGGCATCATATAGTTTATTATTTATTTCTTCGTGTTCTGCCAGTGCAATTCTAAGATATGCACTGTTAGGTATAATTTCAATGGCATTTTTATATACCGCTGATACTTCAATGTATCCTGTGGTAAATTTAGCCAGACTAATCCAAACTTCAGGATGATAGAGAAAACAACAGAGACATTGATCAAATATCATTTGCATCATATTACGATAAATATCTGGTGCCAAATTCTCAGGATTCGACATCTCAAACTTAATCCATTGATTCCAGAAATCCAATTGTTGAATTTCTTGCAAAGATTTATTGGACGGTACAGAAATTCTATCAAAATTTATTCGCGACGTGAATTTAGAACGGTCTTTAAACATTAACTTTGCTTGTAAATATTTATCATTGTATTCAGGTAAAAGTTTTTCAGCTAATGCTACAGATGCGGTTCTCTCTAGTTGCTCATATTCCTTCCAAAATACGTCTAATGACTCAGTTGGTACCATAATAGCTCTATGATAAATACTTCGTAATGAAAATAACTTTTGCTCATTTTCCAAATCTTTAGATTCAGACCACTCTTTGATAAAGTCAATATATTCTCTGTAAATTTCATCTGATTCAATACATAAACCAATATTACTTAATGCAAGTTCAAAAGAAGTTACAATATTTTTCTTTTCATCATCCTTACTTAAATTACCCTCGTTACGTAATTGAACTTGTTTCTTTTTTACATAAGTTATGTATGATTGCCACAACGATACACACCTACATTTTAACAAAGATTTACTAAATATATGTTCTGCAGATGTTAAATCGTTAGATCGGACGTAATAATCTGCTAATGTTTTCCAAAATTTACCACTTCTAGGAAATTGTTGCAAAAAATTTTTATATGCTTCTGCGATACTGGTAGGACCACTTCTAAAATTATCAGCTTCTTCGATATAGACTAACCAATTATAAGTATCCCACTTATCATTCATAATGGCAGCTTGAGCCTCCGTAAATTCCTCTGACGTAACATTACTAGTATCTTTCTTCACAGACATTAAATCAACAATTGCAGCATCGTCTTCTTCTTTATCATCCTCTTCACGGAATAATAAGCTATCCATTTGAATTTGTGAGGTATTTTGCACCAATAGTCTTGTGTTTTTTAAGGTCAAATCGAGGGGGGGCCTCATTGCCCTTTCCAGGGCCAAGTGACGGAATAAAAATGTCGAACTGTTGGGATTTTAATACCTGAAATTTCCGCTCGTAGTGTTAGATTGTAACTACTTCAACTTACAACGGTCATATTGTATGAATGATTATTCTAGGTTTGCCGGTACCAGATATAATTTTGGTACCGGTACGTCCTCTGATTGAGGCAGCCACATTGAGGCTCTGAAATTCATTTCCGCGTCGAATAATTCGGACCACGTATCAGTTCAATGAGTCTGAAAATCTCAGCTGAATAATGAATAATGAATACTTGTTATTACCATCATATATATTCGGCTCTAAGATGACAAAATTTTAATTACACCATTAAGTTTAGAAATGCTTATTATATTCCTAATCTGCATTAGTATTCACTTACTGTCAATTGACGGCTTTTGCTATGTTTTATTGTCAAAAAGGGTATCATATTTGAACTCAAATGATAAATATTATGATCCATTTGAAGAAGATCCGAAACTAGTGGAGCAATTTACAAGTGAGTTAAATAATATCAAAACTATGACCATTTTAGATATAAAAAACGAAATTTTTCAAATAAGAAACATCACAAAAAATGAAATAATATTGAATAGTATCAAAGATAGAAAAGAGTTTGAGTGCATTCTAGCTCGAGAGAGAGTGAAAGCGAAATTGAAAGTTTTAGAAAAAAAACAAGATATTGTAAATTACAGACAAAAAATGGTAACTTTGTTAAAAGAAGAGAGTGACAAAATTGATATGAATTATACAAATTTTAAATTAGTACAAGAACTGTTGCATCGTGGTATTAAATTTGATGCTGATTTAAACAGAAAAGACCTTATATTATTATTAGCATTGGATAATTTAAAATATTTTACTAATAATCATGATCGCTTTAGTGACCCGGATGGCAGCATTGAAATGGCAAATATTTTTGATACAGCAAATGTAATGACTAATTTCAAAGAGTTTGCAGACAAGTATTCGACAACGTTTGTTAGTGCTGTATCAAATATATCGGATAAGATTGATATACCGCATTTTATTAAAAATTTTACCACATCGAAAGTATCAAATCCCACTAAATCTTCATCTGAACTGTATTTTAAAGCTATTCACGGCGAGATTGAAAATCTTTCCAATTTCGATGAACTTGTTCTTTGGTCGAAATCACAAAGTAAAAGTAAGTTAACTAAATTCTTGATTTTTAGTGGTATTGAAGTACCACAAAGTGCTTCTCATAAAACAGTTTCGTCAATATTTGCGGATTTTGTACTAGAATCAAGAAATAAAACAAAACAGTTTATGTCCAATAGTTATATTTCTGGATCAAATATAAATGCATATAAAGTTAAGAGTAGAAAAGATATTCAAGATATAAATTCTTACGACAAGCTTCAACTGGAAAATGAAATAATCTACGAAATTTGGAACAAAATTATTTCTCACAAATTATTTGCCCGATTAAATCAGTTCATTGCGTTAATTTTAGTCAGAGTTTACAATCTTGGAGTCAGGTTATTACACTCTTCATTCGTAACAGGTTCTCTATCATCGATTCAACTAATGCTTGCTCTTATACTTAAGTTTTTATTGAAATTAAGCAAATGGTCAAGTGGAAATGCCATGCAACCATCAAATACACTCATAGCAGTTGCATTATTTACCATACTAACTAGAGGTGGTATAGTCAAATTTATCGGTACCTTTATTTTAATTAAATTGTTCAGATATCTATCAACATTGATTTTTCAGATGGATCATGGAAACAAGGGAAGCTTCGCCTTATTTTAAGATGCAATGTGTATATTGTATTTAATGTAATTTTTTGTATTTTCCCCTTAATCTTTTATCGTAGCTGCAAATAGAACGGAGCGTAGAACAAAAATTCACCGGTACATTTTAAAATTTTGGAGCAGCAGGAGGTGCGGAATTACACCATTACACATGTGCTTCTAATAAAATTTGATGGAGGAATCTAGTAATAACTCAGGGACACCAAGGAAATGGATAGCACCTATTGATAAAAATGTTGCATGTATTAATACTGCCGTTTTGCAAAACAAAATAGATTTAAGGGATATTGACAATTTAACGAGTTTAAAGAATTCTGTATTCGATTCATGTTTGCTGAAACCAGAAATGGAAAAGTCACAATCAGTTGCTCAGAAATGCATGTTGGAATTTGATAATATTGCTTTTCCTACTACATTCCCAATTCGTCCCGATGTATCAACAATAAGAACAAATATGCAAAATGATAAATTATATGTGCTTATTTATAACAAAGAAGGATATAATTTTAGTGCAGAATTCGAACATGTGTATAAAGGCAAGCTTAATAAACATACACTGTACGATGACACTTTTGCTATTTGTAAAAGAGCCATAATTGCGATTGAACCATCATTTGAGAACGAAAACAGCAGCATTGACTCATATGTTGAATATATATTGTGTCATGCTGTATGGGAAATAAGCATTGCAAATGCAATATGCTCCAGTACAATTAGTATTCAAATCCCCAAATTGCCAATTACTTGCAAAAACGTGAATAATATATTTTCAACTTGCAAGATATTTATTGGTCGCACATCTAAAAATCACCCCTTGTGTTTTTGGGTCAGAGTGTGCCCATTTTTAGAGAAACATAAAAAGGACATATCCAATCAATCTAGCACAGATGACTCTAAAACTAGTATATCATCATCAAGGTACCATCATCATTAATATTTAATATTTAATATTTAGCGCTCTAACTCAATATCTCAGATTTTGTTACTATCGTCGATTTGAGCTTGACAAACATATCATTGATTCGTTTATTGGAAAAAGTTCTAAGACTCCTTCCTTAAAGCATATATCACCCCCTCCTAAACCGCCAAATGCAGAAGATGTGACTTTACTCTTATGTATGTCTCAACTGAATAAATCAGAAACATTTATTGACATGAATGAATTTGGAGACGATGATGACACTGTTGCTTCCACAGGAACTGATTATGAAAATATTGATCCGAACAATTTACTACATGTCAGTATAGATGACACTTCTAATAACCATTTAGATCCATCGTCATGCGCTGAACTATTAGGATGGGGTCACAATACATACTCCTGCCTTGGCATCGAAGGGAATGATATAATCGAGCCAAAATATATTCCTATATCTCCATCTATACCATTAGAAAGAATTAGTATGATTGCTTGCAGTCCAAATCATACAATTTTACTGACCAAGATTGGCAACATGTATGCTTGTGGTGAAAATTCAGAAGGAGCGTTAGGTCTTGGTGATGTTATATCTAGAATTGAATTTACTTTGATCCCCTTCGCTCATCCAATAAACACCGAAGATACAAATCCGCCAAGAATAGTTAAAGTTGCAACTGGATCTGGTTCAATTGGTTCGCATTCAATGGCTTTAGATTCAAACGGACGACTTTATGCGTGGGGGGTTGCATATTCATGTGGCTTAAGTACATCGAAGCCTAAATTGACACCGACACTTGTGTCATTACCGATAGCAGGCAACTATGATAACAACATAAATTCAGATCTCATTAACAAGTGTGTGTGGAAAGATGTTGCATGTGGTGGTGGGTTTACAATTGCAATTCTCAAATCAGGTAAAGTTTGTTCCATGGGTATGTGGGCTCATGGAAGATTGGGTCTTGGTGATATACCTATCAATTTTGTACGAAGACTTAATAGATCGTCAAAGAAGGCAGCTAGGTACCAATTATCCCCTTCAATGATTCCTGGGATTGAAAATGCGGTTTCACTAGCGTGTGGAGATTCCCACACGCTTTGTTTATTGGAAAACGGCTCAATATTAACTTGGGGCAAAAATAGTTGTGGCCAACTTGGTACTGGAATATCATCATCTGGGTTTTTACGTGACGAATTTCGACCAAAACCTGTAGCACCGTTTTCACAATCTAATAATAGTGAACAAATCAAACGTTGCAAGCTGATTGCCGCAGGCTCATATCATTCAATTGCAGTTGATTTAGACGGTTTTATATGGACATGGGGAGCTAAAGGTGGTGCTTGTTTAGGTCACAATGATCCTTTGAAGCTAGAAGGTGAATGGAATAATAAAATTAATGCAATATTTCCTGCTGGAGGAAATTCTACTGAAGTCATGGTTCCTTATGAAATATTAAATTGGTGTAGAACATGGTGTACCCCTAGATGTATTGAAGGCATCGAACCATCATCAATAGACGTATGTCAAATATCTGCCGGCGACTTACATACTGCGTTACTTACAAAATCTGGACACATTTACCTTGCGGGAACAGGACCAGTAGTTCCTCCTTATGTACCAAATAACATTTTTGATGATGATGATGATGATGATGATACCGAAGACAGCATGCTAAAACGTGAAGACAAATTGGTTAAGGATAATAATGATGTCATTAATAACCTTATGAGTAATGAAACTGAAACACAGAGAAGGGTGCAAAAACTTGTTGATGCCGCTATTGTGGTGTCAACTCTAAGACGGCCTTGCGCTTCATGGTACACATTTTATTTAATTTTTAAATTAACCAGTCACCATAATATCTGATAATTACTTGACCCCTATTTATTTATAGGCTTACATCAGTAAGTTCAAGACGCTGTAAATTAATCTCAAGTTCTGGAACAAGAATTTTCATTTTACAGGATGAAGAAAATGTAGCGTTTACACTTACCAATAATTTACTACGTAAAGCACTATTTGGACGTGATATGTCGACATCATCTGTTGAACGAAATACAATAGATTCATTGTCTCTTGAATTAGATGCTGATAGGTTTAGGTATTGTCAAAATCATTATTTCGTCATTAATAATTTACCTTAACGAGTATTCATTATCGTAGAACACTATTTGATCAACGTGGCAAAGCTGATTGTATGTTGATTGCCTCTGGCAAAGTATTACTGGCGCACAGGGCATTACTAGCTCAAAGAAGTCAAGAACTTAGAGAAATGATAGAAATGGAGACACCAAGTGATGGTGTAACACCTGACCAACCTGTTCAAATTTTATTGCCAGAGCTTCATTATGATACTGCAAAAAGTTTGTTAGTATTTCTCTACACAGATGTGCTTCCTGTGTGGTGTTCAAACGATGTAAGTGTGCTGAGAGCATTATCCCGTGCCGGAAAATCACTAAAAATACCAAGATTACAGATTTTATCAGAGAGATTGTTAAATTTAATAAGCACCATAGAAATGGATTTTTTAAATATCACCAAAGATTTGGAAGTACCAATTGGAACACTCTCCAGAGATTTGGGATCTCTAGTCGGAGAAACTCAATTTGCTGATGTTAGATTTATAGCTGAAGGAAGATCTGTTATGGCCCACAGATTTATTCTTGAAAGTAGATGCGACTACTTTCGAGCAATGTTTCGTAACAGTAGTATGAATTCTACAATTGCATCTAATAATATTATCGATGTTGTTGTTCCGGATACATTTGTTGGTTTTTTAAGAACGCTCATTTTTTTGTACACTGATACTCTACCAGATGGTTCAGATGGTGCCTTGCTTGAAGACATTATGTCTGCTGACAGGTACAATTTGATTGACATGAGAACTTTAATTGAGAGTATGTTAGTTCCTTCTAGAACTAACTGGTTGGATTTGTTGCGCACCGCGGATTCAATCGGTTCCAAGCGGTTATTACACATGTGCTCTTGTTTTCTTCGGGATAATTTTATGGTTCTGAATGAAAATATTTTAGTTAATGAGAATCATAACATTCAAAGCTTTGATGATGGTTTTAAAGGCAATACCAAATACGTCTCCGCTATATCTATTGTGAAAGAGGAATTTCCTTGGTTGCTTGAAAATATTCTTTCATTTCGAAAAACTCTACATGCATCTTCACCCTCAAAATTACTTGTAACTAGATTAATTGCTGCTAACCAAATCGATAGAAATACGAGGAAATCTATTTGGACGCCAATAATTGGAATTGCTCTAATCGTAATGGCACTTCCATTTTACAACTATTTTAAGCAGTATTTTGTTATTGGACCTATTGTTCCAATAGTTAATACTGTATGTGTGTTATTCATATTTTACCTCATGTATCTCAAATTGAAAGAGTAGTAGTCATTATGTCTGTCTGTATACACGTACTTATGTCACACAACGATACCATTAATGGTATACTTGATTGAATTTAATTTTTTAATAATTTAATGCAACTGGTTGAAGATTTACCTTTATAACTTAATAGAGTATACTTATATATATTGATCACACAAACTGATAAATTTGATTTGTATAGTTATGTAATTTACAGTATATCCGAGAAAAATGGCATCATTTGACCCAATTCCCATATCGCAATACCCTCAATTCCTAGTCTATTTACTAATGATAATCGCTTGTAGACTGACAGAGGTGTAGGAAAGTAACACTTTTTTGAAGAATTTTCAATAAACATGTGTTCTGCTGCATCTTTCTTGTATTGTATTGTTACGTTTTTCGTACTTAACCATTTAACCATGCTTGTACCCGTTATACTATCTCCATTAAGCCAACCATACATAGCAATACCCATCAGTAACTTGTGCTTAATTGGGCCAACATAAGTTAAATTTGTCATAATTTCCTCGCACCAATCAATAGGAGAATTTGGCCCCTCTTTACCCCTATTTCTATCATATGTCATGACCGAAAATAAATCTATATTCGCCTGTAAATCCATAAAGGC
>JACCDO012071653.1_pt1 | contig 10748 bp, 11 predicted proteins | sample 7446101 | NCBI WGS metagenome assembly JACCDO01 (sample SAMN15323440, study PRJNA562643) | freshwater metagenome | isolation source: river surface water | place: USA:Blue River Watershed | collected 2017-08-16
GATTTTGATAAAGAATCTCCATTGTTTCAGAAAAGGATGGTGAAGTATTTTTGTGATGATTTGAAATAATAATTCGTGCTGCAAGGGTTCCATAATCAGGATGTTTGGTTGTAAGATAAGCACAGATTTGTGCACCTAATTCATCTAAGTGTGATGTTGGAACATCTGGATAAATTTGATCAGTAATTTTTTGGGCTACAGCATCTGGGTTTACTTTTAGACCCTTGGAAAGAATACGAATACGTTGGGCAACTTTACCTAAGTCAATACGTTCACGTCTACCATCTCGTTTAATAACATAAATACCTTCATTATATTGTTCATTATCAGTAACACTGTTAAGAATAATATCAAGAGAGTTAGTTTTATGTTTAGATTTAGATTCCATGTTGATTAATATAATTTAATTAATATAATCATTTTTAAATCAATTTTTTTTACATTAAATTAAAATATCTAGATTAAAAATAAATGGATTTTTCAATACGAACTTTATCAAATGGTTTGAAGGTAATAATGAATAAAAATAATAATCAACCAACTGCAACCATTGCCGTTATTGTAAATATTGGTTCTAATTGGGAAACCAGAGAATTGAATGGTATTTCACATTTTGTTGAACATTTATTTTTTAAAGGTTCTAATAAATATCCTGATCAACGGGAACTTTCATTAGAATTTGAAAAATATGGAGCAATTTCTAATGCATTTACAACACGTGAACTGACTTGCTATCATATAAAAGTAAATTCAGATTATTTGCATCAAATTATAGATATATTAAGTGAAGTACTTGCTAATTCACTGTATCGTAGTAAAGATATTATGATGGAAAAAAATGTAATTATCAATGAAATACATCAACGACGATCAAATCCATCTTATTTATTAAATAGTGAAATATATGCATCATTCTTTGAAGGGTTACCAATTGCAAAACCTGTAACTGGTTATCCAGAGAATATAAAACAGATTACTAGAACAAACATCATAGGGTTTATTGATGAATATTATAAACCTGAAAATATGGTTATCTCAGTTGCTGGTAATTTTAGATCATATAATTCATTATGTGATATATTAGAAAATAGGTTTTCTAGGATTAATGTTCCTACATCAATAAAAAAATCAAAAACAATGAGTAGCTTAGAAAGATATCATAATGAATGGAATAATATTTTAAAATTAGTAAAAAACATAACAAATGTTAAATTTAAACAAATCAATCATCATGTTGAACCAGTATCTACACAAGAACATACTTTTGTATCAATTGTTTTTGATGGGTTAAAATATAATGATATGGACAAATACAAATATGATTTTATATCAAATATTTTGGGTAGTGGGATGTCTTCTAGATTATTTGATATGATTAGAAATAAACATGGTCTGGTATATAATATTTCATCATCACATAATTCAAGTGATTATACAGGGATATTTACGATAACATATAGTTGTAATCATGATAAAAGAGTGCAAATTAAGATTTTAAAATTAATACGTGAAGAGATTGATAGAATGATAAATGAAAAAATAAGTCAACTTGAATATAAAACATGTTTAAACAAAATGGAAAGTAGTATAAAAATGAGTCAAGAAAATTCTTATGATAATTGTATATATTATGGAACACAATTATTAAAAAATGAAGGTAAAATTATGTCTTATAAACAAATGGTTGGTGAATATAAAAAAATATCGATTGATGAGCTTTTAAATTATTCTAGGAAATTATTTAATTTATCTCATTTTCTAGTTGTTACATTATCCCCAATTAAGATCAAAGAAGAGGTTTATCAAAAGATATTTGGTATTTCTGAAAAAATTGGTAGAGCCATTATAGTCCAATGATTTGTTAAATTAGTATGAGGTACATTTAGAATTTTCCAACCTTTATTTTGATAAAATTGTATTAATTCTTTTTCACATGCAAGATATAAGTCTTGATTATTTTTTTTTGCGAATTCAATAACATGATTTATTAATGCGCTTGCAACTCCACGGTTTCTCCAATTAGGAAAAACAAAAACATCAGTCATCCACCATATCATATTATCTTTTTCTGGATCACCATAAATATTAAAATCATTATGATTTATGCTTATATAACCGATCATATTATCTTTTTCAATTGCAACAAAACCATGTGTATAGTTTCCATTAGGATGACCAAAAGCAATATTTAAGTAAATTTGATATAAAGTTTGCCAATTTGGATATTTATATTGATGAAGTGAATAATATGAATCATACCATAATTTAAATGTACTTTTACACATAAACTCTAATTTTTCTGAAAAAATGTCAAATCCTAATTCTTTAATAGCTTCACTACTAGATATAATTTTCATTCTATCATTAATTCTCTTTATTATTCAGAAAGAAAAAAATGATTATATATTTTTTTGACGATATAGTTTAATTACAAGATAACCAAATATAATCATCATAAATAGCAATACTCCGACTTCAATTAATGTACTAGAGCAAACTTTACTAGAAAACATCATATCCATATTTTTTTGTGTTAAAAAACCACCTTCAAATCCTTCAATCATATCTTTTGATTTTTCTTTATCTTCTGTTAGACCGTTGTCTTTTATTATACTATAATAATTTAATAAATTAATAACTGCGAAAATTGTTAAAATTGTATTATTAACTTCATTAACGCTATCATATGTATCAGTATGGATCCAATGACCAAGACTATTTTGGGTTTTTAAAAGATTTATAACAAATTTATGATAATCATCCATATCAATTCTTTTTTCTTCTTCTAATAAATGCAATAAAAATAAAGAATAAGCCTTTGTTGTATCTAAATATAAAGGATCATAATTAGATTTGTTATTAAACATATCAGCTAATTCTCGACTGATTCTTTTTTTGAGATGCTTGAACATTTTATTAGTTGTTGTTTTCTGATAATTCTTTTCCATTAAGCCAAATAAACCTAGACCTACATTAAGATATCTAATTTGTCTTTGACTAAAGATATCTAGAATTGGCATTAATTGACTAATGAAACCATCGCCAGTTTGAAGATATTTTTCCATTTTTTGAATATAAATATCGATTGGGTATTGATTATTTTTTTGTAAATAAATGTCTCTTAAAAAGTTAGTATCAAATAAGTCATTTTGTTGTTCATTATAATTACTAAATAATGGTTTTTTATGATCAATCATATATTCTTGTGCACATTTAACTAAATTATCACATGTTTTTTCATTACCTATATCAATTCCATATCGACCTTGAATAAAGTTAAGTAAAATACTAGCACCACCATCATATGTTGGATTTTTAACATCTTCTTCAGTAATTCTAATTTTATAAGTTAATAAATACTTTACACCTTTAGATATTGCCCTTGATATTTTCTTTTCTAATTTTGTATTTGTATTATCTATATCCATCCTTATTCTTTTACCCTATTCATAGAAAATTATTTTGCAATAAATGTAAAAATAGTAGACCAAAAGAACATCATAAGACGAATACCTAAAAATACAATTAAAGGTAGTAAAATCCATATCATCATAGTTTTCCACCAACTAATTTCTTTATTTGTACTAGATTTAGATTTAGATTTAGATTTAGTCTTGGATTTCTTTTTTGATTTCTTTTTGTTTTTGGATTTTGAATTTGAAAAACCTTCATAGACTAATCCCATAGTGATTTGTTTTAAGGAATAAGTCTTTAAAAAATCATCTAAATTTGCCGGTGAACTTAAATAATCTTTAATTAAACCATAATATATCCAATTAGTTATATAATCAACCTTCCATAATTTTTTTTGTATACGTTTTTTAATTAATGAATTAATAATAAAAATACCTTCAGATTTAATTGCTTTTGATGTAGGATTTAAAAGCTGATAAATCCAAAAGTTAATTATGTATTCATCATCAGTTTTATCTGAGAAATTAACTATATATTCTTCTGTAATTTTTTTTACAAATTCAAAATATTTATTGAAATTTTTAATATTATTATTATTTAGACCAATTGATTTTTTTTCATTAATTGCAAGGAAACATAATAATAGATTTGTTATTTCACTCATCCAATAAAATTCACCATCTTGATTAAGTTGTTTAGATTCATATAATCCCTTAAATTTATTATAAATAACTGTACTATCATAATAACTATTTAAAAAAAAATAACTTTTGATATATTGAGTTGAAAATAAATCATATTCAGTAGTTTCTAAATTCAATCTATCCATATTATAAGGATAAAAATTACTTGTTATTTCAAATAATGTATTACCTTTTATATCTTCAATAAAATTAGGAAATTTAATGGGTAATTTATATTTTCTAGTATAATATAAGATAATTGGTGTTAATCCACCATCATAAAAAGGAAATTTAATTTTTTTTAATCTAGATTGTTCATTATTAAAAAATAATAATTCTAGATCTTGAATAAAATCTGAAATATATGCTTTACTAATTTCTGTCATTTATATTCCTCTTTTAAACTTTAAATTATAAAAAGAAAATATGAATATTACTTAAAAATAATTTAAGTATTATACTTGGATATTATATACTAAAAATGATCCGTTCACTTTTTAATTTAAACTATAAAATTAATAAACATATTAGTAATATCCACCCCAAAGATAAATTTAAATTAATCAATATTAAACCAATTTTAGATCAATATAGCGGTGATGACTGGGTAGATTTTAAAACAATTCAGCCTTTAAATTCTGATATTAATTATCGTCGTATTCCAATTGTTTTTGAAGAATTTAATCAAAATAAATATGATAATATTTTTGGTATGTATTTAATTGTATGGAATCCATTTTGTCATACTTCTGTTCATAATCATCCAGAAGGTGGTTGTTTAATGAAAATTCTAGATGGTAATATTAAAGAACAAAGATTTATGAATGCTGAATCCTTTTCAATCGTTAATACTCTAAATAAAGATGATGTTAGTTATATTCATGATGATATTGGATTACATCGTATTTTAAATGAAAATAATAGTACTTCATATTCATTAAATATTTATTCTCCTAATCTAAATGAAGAAACTACTAATTATAAACATTCTAAGGTAACACATTGTGGTCTGCGACGTGTTACAGATTATCCGATTATGTAAATCATAATTTATTTTTTTTTATTTTTTTTTATTTTTTTTTATTTTTATTTGATGAGTTTTTTCAGGAAGCCTTTTTTTCTTGAAACATGATAAATGAATGAATTAAAAGAAGAATTTGATGAGTTTTTAAGAGATTATAGTCAATATTATGAAATTTTTAAAGGAGGAAAAAGAATCAGACCTATAATCATATTAGAAATAGCAAGCTATATAAATCCTCATTGGAGAGAAAATCAATCATCATATAATAAAATAAAACGCTTTGCTATTACTCTAGAGTTAATTCATTGTACTTCTTTAATTATTGATGATTTACCTAGTATGGATAATGATATGTATAGAAGAAATGAATTAACTTTTCATGCAAAATATGGTCGTCATAGTGCTTATCTAATGGTTTTTAATCTCTTAATTTTAATAAAAAAATTAATACATGAGAATGATGATCATAGTATGATGTATCTAGAATTAGAAGAATTAATAAATTTAGAAATGACTAATCTAGTTAATGGTCAGAAATATGATCTAGATCCCACATGGAATAAAGGATCTAGAACTCTTAAGATTGCAGAATTAAAAACGGCTTCATTATTTAAGTTAGCAACCATAGGACCTTTTTATTTACTTAATGAAGATAACAAAAATAGAGATAAAGATAATAAACTACAAATAAAAGAAAAACTATCTATCCTAGGAACCCATTTAGGTATGGCTTTTCAGTTAAGTGATGATTTTATTGATATGAAAATAGATAATTCTTCAAATAATTATGGTTTAGAAACTTCTCCTGAAAAATTAATAGATAAATATATTGAATATATTAATTTGATCAAAATAAATTTAAAAGGTCTTAAATTTAAAAAAACATCTGTAATTTATACAATTTTAAGTTTAATGAATAAAAGATTTAAAAATTAATAATAATAAGAAGAAATAAGAATAATAAAATAACAATGAATGATTATGAATCAATTGTTAAGGAATTAAAAGAAAAATATCGTGTGGTTGATGTATTAAAAAAAAGATATAATAACGATGTTGAAATATTAGATTTTTATGATAAATATTACAATGACTTGGAAGATATAGAATATAAAAGTAATAAAATCTGGAAATTATTTGGAAATATGTGGAAAGATGAAAAACAAGAAATTATATTGGAAATATTGAATTTAATTTTAATATTAGAAAAACAATTTTTGAATATGAAAAAATTTATCATAAATATAAAATCAAAAAAAATAGACCATCCAAAAATAAAAGAAGACACTGATTATCTTATGAAATTAATTGAAAAAAATAAAGATAACAATGAAATTAATATTGATATTAAATCATCATTTGATAGCTTAGAGGAAAAATATAATTTAAAACAACAACAATTTAAAGAAGAAATTGAGAAAGAGTATATCAGAATTACAAATGATACGGATAATATAAATCAAATAAATCAAATAAATCAAAATATTAACATAAATAACTTAAAGATTAGTTAAAATAAATAATAAATAATTAATCATAATTAAAATAATCAAAATTAAATCATAATGTCTTCAAAAAATGTTAAAGAAACAGAGTATTATGATCTTTTTAATGTAAAACCTGATGCATCACAAGATGAAATTAAAAAGGCTTACTTAAAATTAGCTAGTAAAGAACATCCTGATAAATGTGTCGATAAATCGCCAGAAGGTATTAAAAAAGCTACTGAAAAGTTTCAAAATATCACACATGCTTATGGAGTCCTTTCAGATTCTAATAAACGCGCAGTATATGATCGTCATGGTAAGAGTGGGTTAGATGAAAATCCAACTGGTGAACATGTAAATCCATTTGATATGTTTCAGAATATTTTTGGAGGTAATGGTTTTGGATTTAATGGATTTAATGGATTTAATGAAAAAATGACTCGACAAAAAGCAAAACCACCACCAACTAAACACATTCTTAATGTTAGTCTAGCTGATCTATATACTGGAAAGAATTTTGATATTAAACTAAAACAACAAGTTACATGTACAAATTGTCAAGGAAAAGGGTCGTCAAATCCTGATGCAATTAAACGTTGTGATACATGTAATGGTAAAGGTCAAGTTACACAACTGCGTCAGGTTGGTCCGGGTATGATTCAACAAAGTGTCCATGTATGCGCTAAATGTAAAGGAAAAGGGAAAAGCATTCCTGATCCTAAAGATTTATGTAATTCTTGCAATGGAGAAAGAATTGTAAGAAAAGATAAATCCATTAAATTTAATCTTGCTGCTGGATCTTCTTTTGATTCAAACTTTCAAATTAATAATATGGGGGATGAATATCCTGATCTAGATGAACCAGGTGATTTAATTATTGTTTTGAATGAAGTAAAAGGATTTAATCCATCAAATTTTACTAGAAAGAATAATGATTTACATATGAATGTTGAGTTGAGTCTTATGGAAGCATTATGTGGTTTCAATTTAGTAATCTGTCAATTAGACAAACGTAAATTAATAGTTAATCATACTGGTAAAACTATTCAACCAAATGAAGTAATGAAAATAAGTAATGAAGGGATGTCTTTATCTAATAGTAAGAGTAAAGGGGATTTAATTATTCATTTTACTGTTACATTACCTAAGAATTTGGATAATAGTCGTAAAGATATTTTTAAACAAGTTTTACCTCAAACAAAAAGAAATAATCCAGTAGTTGATGATAATGATATTAAAGAAGTAAAAAATCTAGAAGATGTTAAAATGTCACAGGAACATCATCACCATCAATTTCAACATCATGAAAATCCTCTTGAAGATATAGGACAAGGTGTACAATGCGCACAACAATAAATATAAAAATAAAATTAAAATATAAAATAAACTCTAAATAGTTAGTTTATAATTGTTATTGTAACATGGATGTTGTAACTTTAAAAATTTCAGAATTGAAAGAAATTTTATTATCTATTTCCAAAAGATATAAAATTGATAATGATGAATTATTAAAACATATTGATTATTCATATCTTATTAATAGAAAAGCAAGACCAATTGATCCTATAAATTATTGTATTGCTAGAACACCTAATATGAAGAGATGCACACGTAATAAGAAAAATAATTCTGAATATTGTGCTAGTCATCATTTTAAACATCCATATGGAAGAATAGACGAAGAATTGAATAAAGAGTTAAATATGAAAACAAAAAAACAAAAATCTACAACTCTTAAATTAAAACCAATTACAATTGATAGTATAGAATATTTAATTGATAATAAAAAATATTTATATCTAAGAGAGAGCTATGATGGTACAATTAAGTATAGACATATAGGTATTTATAATGAGACAAATAATAGTATAAAAAATTGATTTTGAAATGTTTTTAATTTATAATATTACAATATTGAATATTAAAATGACAAAGATTCAATTAATATTTCCGGAAAATCTATTAAAATCTTTAAATAAAATTCAATACAAACAAAACTATGAATTATTAAAGGTTGTTTCTGAAGAAAAATTAATTCCATTGAGTGTTTTATCTGATTTTCTAGATGACCAACCAAAAAAAATTATTAAACTAAAGTAAATAAAATAGGATTATTTTTCTTGTAAAAAAGTAAAGTATGGATACTGACATTATTTTAATATCTTTTTTAATAATACTTGGATTACCATTATTACAATATGATTTTAGGTTATTAATTATTATAATATTAATTTATTTTTTAGTTTTTCCAGATAAAAGAAATAGTATATACAATAATTTAATAAAAAGTGAAAATGTACCGATTAAGGGTGAGAAAGATAATAATTTAAATATCTTATATCAAGAAGGCAATTCTATTATTAAAGAATTAAAAATATATAAAAAACCAAATTCATTGATTTATCAATCTATAAAAGCTTCATGGAAAAATTTTGTTAAATTAAGTCAATCTGTTATGAATAATACAAAGAATACATATCAACATCATGTATTTTCTACTTTGATTGATCAAAGAAAATATATATTAAATCAAATGTCGGCTTTAATTGTTTCATCAGAAGCACTTAATTTACATGAAAATACTCTTACAAAACAAAGAGATTTACCACTTGATACTCGTATTCGAGTTTTAATTCGTAAAATGATAACAGTTTTTGATCTTATTCTTGATATAGTTAAAAATCAAATTAATTTAGTTTGGAGTGAAAATACATATAATGAATTGAGTCCAGTAGAATGGAATACACCACAAGCATATAATCAAAATAATTTAGACCCTGTTATATAATTATTTTTTTAATATAAATTTTTCTTTGTAATAGATAAAGTAATATATAAAATGGATACTACCATACAACCTAATAGAACTGATCAAACTAATATAAATCAACAAGAACAACCCCAAGAACAACCTCAAGAACAATCCCAAGAACCAATCCAAGAACAACCTCAAGAACCAATCCAAGAACAACCTCAAGAACCAATACAAGAACCAATACAAGAACAACCTCAAGAACCAATCCAAGAACAACCCCAAGAACCACCTCAAGAATTAATCCAAGAACCAATAGAGGAACCAATACAAGAACAAATAGAAGAACCTCAAAGAAATAATAATGATCTTTTAAATGAAATGAATTTTAATACAGAGATAGATAATAAAAGTAATATTAATACTAATGGTGTGAATATTTTACATAGAATACCAGAACTTGAAATTGGTGATAGAAATAAAAAAACAGCATTAATTGTAGTTAATATTCAAAATTGTTTTTTTAGAGGAGGATCATTTGCAATGTATCCTGAGAAAGATATCAATGATGATGTTGCAAAAGAAAAAGATTTGATTCGTAAAATTAATCAATTAATTGGTTTATTTGAAGAAGATATGGATTATTTTAATGCTAGCTTAGCGGGTTCTCCTGCAATGGTTGATTCATTAAATGAAGTAACTGATTTTAATACCGGTTTAAAATATTTTGAGGGAAGTTATCCAACAGGCACTCGTAAAAAGTATTTTTTTGATCATATTGTTTATACTCAAACTGCTTACCCTCCAGATCATCCTAGTTTTGCAAGTCATCATTATTTAAGAGATAAAAAGAATAAAATTAAGGACCTAATTACTACCCAAAATATTAGTTATCAAGAAGCATTAAAAAAAGTAACGGATGATACAGTTGATAAACATTTTTGGTCATATGTTGATCCAAGTTTTGTTAATGTTGGTATGAATCAATTCGATGAAGATAATAAATTATACCCAGACCATGCATTATTAGATGGTTCAGATTTTATTATTGAAAATCAAAGATGTTATAGAGGTATTGAATTTCACCCTAGATTAAATATTGCACCTTTATATCGTCCAAATATAAATATTAACCAGAATGTTTATATTAAACCTCCTGTAATTGATGGTCGTGGTAAAATAATGTGGTTAGGTGCTGATAATTCATCATATCCTAGATCAGCTTTTATGAATAATAATATGGAATCAACTGGTTTATCAGAATATCTTAAAGAAAAGGGTGTTGAAAGAGTTTTTGTTGTTGGTGTTTTCAGAGATATAATGGTTGAAGCAACACTAATAGATGCGATAGGTTCAGGATTTGATGATGTTAACTTAATATATGATGC
>JACCDO010374823.1_pt1 | contig 10747 bp, 12 predicted proteins | sample 7446101 | NCBI WGS metagenome assembly JACCDO01 (sample SAMN15323440, study PRJNA562643) | freshwater metagenome | isolation source: river surface water | place: USA:Blue River Watershed | collected 2017-08-16
ACATTAAAGAGATTAAGCGGCGTGACCAACGCTTCGATTCTTATGACGTCCGTTGCGTGAGTCGTGGCGCGGGCCGCTAGGCGTGGGTTTTATAATTTAATTATTTGATTATTGGCTCGACGAATGTCGGGCCTGCGCCTGAGCTAGGCGTCCGAGTATTTGGTACACCGGCACCGCACATCAAAAAAAGCCTCCGACCCTTTTACCTATACAAAGAGTCTGACGCCTGGATTCTATTCCGGGTCTTTAAACAGCCAGGTGAAGCCCGATATATAAACAGGGTAGGCTAGGCTATCGAAAGCCACGGCATTGAATAATCCTGCTCTTGCCATCATTCTGGCTCTTAAGGATTCATACTCGGGACTCGAAGACTTAATGCCTTTTCTATAAAGAACCCGAGCTATGCGTTCTGGATAAAATTTATAAAGAAGTGCATATCTGGGAGCTGCCCAAAATCCGTAATAAATGAAATTCCCTGCAGCTCCAAAAAGTGCAGCAGTTAGGACTTCGTCTAGTGTGACTTCTTCCTCGAGGGCTGTGAGTTGTGCAATTTCACCGGCTGCTCCAAAAGCCATTCCCACCGGAACCATAACGGTGCTTTGTAAATAAGTTTGGTAAATCCAATCTCTAAAAAACTCAGTCTTACTCACATGGCCTTTTAGGTCTGACCAGAAACCACTTTGTCGAATTTGCTCTTCGATTTGTTCGGTAGTTAGGTTCGATAGGTGCTTGTTTTTGGGATTAAGCTCAACCCAAAGATCTTTTAGTAAGGAGTCTTCTTGATCTTTGGTTATAGCGCCTAATTCGTTGTATTTTGCGATAAAACGCTCGAGTGCTGCAAGCTTTTCTGGGCCTCCCAGGGTTTCTTTCATAATTCGGCTAGCGCTATCTGGGGCAGACACGTTAAGAATAAAATCTGTAAGGACATCCGAAATTAAGTTTCGAATTGATCTGATAACTTTTTCACCAAATGGGGCTTGGTAATACAGGCTCCAAACTATTTCAGAGGCTATGTTGGTGAACGAATCGTTCATGTAGTTTTTTAAAACGTCCTGGGTCACATGAGGATTCAAAAACTGACGGTCTTTCTTGGCGTTGAGGAATTTCTGTTTCCAGCCTCTGAGTTCGTCTCGAACAAATCGAATTGAGTCGGGTGACGATTCAGGAAAAAACCCAAATTTCTCTAATGTTGCAGACAAAGTAGAGTCCACCGAGTGCACTCTGGCTAGAAACTCCAGGGGATCGACCAAAAACTGCCGGTTTTCTCGAAGAATTTTCGATGCCGCCAAAACATGGGGCCAAAGCACTTCGATTTCATCAAAGGAAATAGAAGGAAATCGAGTACTCCACTCGTTTAAAAATGATTGATAGCTATGCCCCGATTTTAGGAGAAAAAACGAAAGTCTACCGGTTTGAACCGACTTCAGAGTTCCATGGCTATGTAGAGGTAGTACAACCGATAGGCCGCTATATCCCGATAGCCCCAAGCGCTCCATTTCGGAATGAATCAGAGGGGTCATTTCAAAAAGTTTTTGTGGGGAATAAGAATTTTCAAAAAAAGTGAGTTCTAAAGTTTGCTCATAAGTGGCTCTTAGTTGACCCGCTAGTAGTTCGATGTGCGTTCTGAACTTGGGTTCGGTCACCACGCTATCGAGAAGGTGTATAAGGTCAGACCAAGATTTTCGAAGTCTAAAAGCTCTCAGTTTAAGGGCTGTCGGAACTCCATACTGTTGCTCGAGGTCCTTTAGAAGTTTGCGAAAAATTGGGCTGCGAGAAAGCTCTTGAGCTTTTCTGTGGTGGTACCACCTGCTCATTTGTTCGCCCGAATCTATGAGGCCAAGAGAATGAGCTAAGTTGTAGGTGCTCTGGTGAATAAAACCCACATCACGGACTTTAACTTTTGAGCCAATAACCTCGAGTTTTGGGTGCGAAATATAGGCCACAAAGCGAGCCAAGAATTCGGGGCACTTGCTATAAGATTTTTCTGGAACCGCAAACAGGCTAACAACCAAAAGTAGACAAACCTGTGCGCCGTTTTTCAGACTTTTATCTGAAAATTGTAGAATTTTGTGAATAGATCTGAGGGCTATCCCTGGCCCCAAATTCTTTTCCATCGTTTAGAGGGTCAACAGGTAACACAATTCAAAATGTGAACCAATAATTATTTTAGAAAAATGCAGACTAAGTGTTTTTGCCAAAAAGTTCTAACTCAACAGCTTCAGACAAAGAGTGCAAAATCCACTCGTGGCATTCCTGAATTCGCGGTGTGGATTTGGAATAATCCGCCATGAGCAAAACGTCCCAGTCGGCTGAGCGAGTTTTTATGATTCCGCCGTTTCCTCCAGACAAAACCAAAGTTCGGGCGCCAATTTTCTTTGCCGCCTCTAAGGCGCAAATCACGTTTTTGGAATTTCCGCTCGTGCTGAGTCCGATAACAACGTCGCCAGGGCGGGCAAGAGCTAGGATTTGCTTTTCAAAAACAAAGTCGAATCCAAAATCATTGCCAATACAAGACATCAATGGAGCGTCGGCGGTTAGAGCTAGGGCAGGAAGCGGGGCCCTGTTAAGGTTAAAGCGATTTACCCATTCGCCAGCAAAGTGCATGGCATCGCAGGCAGAACCGCCGTTGCCAAAAATTAAGACTTTATTTCCAGTTTTAACGGCCTCAACCAAAATTTTGGCGGCTTTAAAGAACAAATCCTTTTGTGATTCCCAAAAATGAAGTTTGGTTTGGGCGCTTTCCTGAACAGAGGCTGTCAACAATTTCTCTATGGTCATCTAGGTCTTGTAGCTTAATCGAAATCGCTTACACTTAAAACTAAGTATGAAGGTTTTAGTTACAGGCGGTGCAGGGTTTTTAGGAAGTCATATTGTCGAAGAGTTTGCCAAAGAAGGCCACGAGGTTTTGGTTCTTGATAACCTAGAAAACGGAAAAGAGAGTCATTTGCAGGGAGTTTTGGGGCCAAAAGTCGTATTTAAAAAATGCGATATTTTAGATCCTCAAATTGAAACTCACTTTAAGGACGTAAAAGTCGTCATTCACCTGGCCTCTTTTTCGTCTGTTCTAAGTTCTATCGAAAATCCCGAAAAAACTTTTAAAGTGAATGTGATTGGTGCAGAAAAAGTGCTGATGTCCTGCCTAAAAGCGGGGGTTTCGGTTTTTGTAAATGCGAATTCGGCCGAGGCTATGTATGGGAAAAATCTAAGTTTTCCGTTAGACGAAAAATCCAGTCTTGATCCGCAAAGCCCCTTTGCCGGATCGAAAGCCGCTTTTGAATGTTACTTATCTGGTTTGGTTAAAGGGCTAAAGTCGCAAGCTAAAATATCGTCTAATCCTAAATCCGATAAGTTTTTTACTTGGGTTTCGTTGAGGCTACCCAATATTTATGGGTCTCGAATGAGTAAGTTTAACGAGGCGCCCTTTATTGGCTATTGTTTGGATTCTCTCAAAAGAGGTCTTACTCCAAGTCTTCCACAAAATGGCCAAAGATCTAGAGACTATGTCTCGGCACAAGACGTTTCCAGGGCTTTTCTGATGGCAGCCCATAAAGGATTAGAGGCTAATTTAGACGATTTTTTTAACATAGGAAGCGGCCAAGAAATTCGTGATATCGAGATATTTGAGTTGCTCAAGCACGCAATTCAAAAACAGAGTCTAGAGTTTGATGATGCGAGCGCATTTGCAAAGGCACTCAAAGTGGGCGAGCCGAAGTTCGGCGAGACACCCGATCACGAGTCACCACGGTCGCTTTTAAATTCAACTCGGTCGGAGGCCTTTTTTGGTTGGAAATCCACCCAGAAAATTCATGACTCAATTAGCGATTTAGTTGGGCAATTTTTTTCTTCCAAATCATAGTCCCCAACCAAAATAGAAAAGTTCTTAAAGAACCTTGGGCCCTGAGGTCTATTTTTGACATTTCATGAACAACTCTAAGTCCCTTGGCTAAAAGTATGGGGCTGAGTTTAATTTGGCCCAGCAAACCCAGTCTTTCCAGAGTAAGAGCTTGATTCCAAATAGCAGTCACTCGCGCTTTGAGTCCCGCGTTTATCAAGTCTTTAATTTTGTTTGCTAATTTAGCTTTTTTAATTCCGCCCGAGGCATTCAGGGAATGTTGCCTGTAGGCCACCAAGGGTTGGGCTGTATATTTTAGAATTCCGTTGGCACAAACTAAAATGGCCATCCAGTGATCGTGCATAATGGCGTTTTTAAGTGCTTCTGCTCGGGTTTTCGAAAACAGCAATCCCGATTTTCTATTAAATCCCAGCGTGCAACCGGTAACTATGTTTTGCACTATGACTTGAGGCCAAATTTCGTTGAACGGATCGACGCCCAAATATCTATGAAGCGAAGGACATAACCGTTTGGAGTGTTCGTCTATTACAAGTAAGTCGCTGAACACGCCCGTACATTCGTTGGCGGGTAGGCTGTTAAGAATCTGGGTCTGGGATTCTATTTTTGTGGGAGACCAGATATCGTCTTGATCGCAAAGAAAAAAGTAATCAAAGGAGTTATCTTTTAAGGCGTAGTCCAAAAGTTCAAAAAAGGAATTGATTGGCCCCTTTGCGGCGGCAGTAGTGGGTGTAGAGTATTCGACCACCCTAAATCGGGAGTCGTTCTGGGCCCAACTTCGCACAATCTCCATAGTGGTGTCCGAAGATCCGTCGTCGCGAATGAGAACGTTAAACTGTGTGTAGGTTTGGCGAGACAAGCTTTCGAGCTGTTCCTGTAGGAACTTTGCGCCATTATAAGTTGCTAACAATATGGCAACTTTTTTCATGCTTTTTTAAATGTCCTCTCGACCTGACGTAGGGAGAGTCGACTAAAAACCCCCAGCAAAACCAAGGGAGCTAAGGGCCATTTGCAAATTCCTGACCACTTCCAGAAATACCGTAGCATTCCCATGTGGTGAAAAAAGTCGGATCTTAACGGATTTTTGGATGCTGATTTGCGGGTAAAATGAGTCACGCCAATGCCCGGAAACCAAAACACAGGAATGTTGGCTTCTCTGGCCTTTCTGCAAAAATCAACATCTTCGACATATAAGAAATAACCTTCGTCAAAGCCATCAAGCCTAGTGAAGTCTCGTTTCGAAACCATGACCGCGCAGCCGCTAACCCAATCGACAGCGTTTGTGATTTGCGGATTCATGTCCTGCCTTAGGTACTTCTGGCTAATTTTGTTTTTTGGAAACAAGCGAGTCAGAATGCCTTCGCGATTTGATATTGAAGTTAACAAGTTGGGAAAACTCCGAGCGCTTGTTTGTCGTTGGGTTTTTTTTGTGTCGTTGTAAACGGCAAATCCCACAACGCCATTGAGCTTTTCCATTTCGGCATACTTTTGGGCGGTAAGAGTGTCTAAAAAAATTGTGTCAGGATTAAGGAAAAGAATCTGGCTGACTTTGTCGTAGTCCCCACCTTTAAAAAACGCCCCAAGATTGGCCGCCTTAGCAAAACCTAAATTTTTGGGGGATTTAATCAAAAAAAGCGCGTTCTTTTTAAAAGTTTCCTCAAGTCCGATGCGATCGCTTTCGGGAGAATTGTCTACACACACAATTTCGTGTGGAACTTTAATGCAGCTTCGAAGAGATTCAATAAGTCCGGGAATTTCATCCTGGTTCTTATAAATAACTATAACGATTCGTAGCATAGTTTAGATTTTGTCCGTCAACTTTTGGTTTTTTAGCCACTCAAGAGTTAGTTTAAGTCCCTCTTGTAGCTGAATTTGTGGCTCCCAGGCCAGCAAAGCTTGAGCTTTTGAGATATCAGGACGTCTTTTTTGGTGGTCGTCTACAGCGGCTGGGCCATGAACGACTTTGATTTGTTTTTCGGGAAAAAGTTTTTGTACAACTTGGGTGAGTTCTAAAATGGTGAATTCTTTTGGGTTGCCAATATTCACGGGTTCACAGAGACCGGACTCGGCATATTTTGAAATTCCTCGAATAAGGTCGCTGACATAACAAAAACTTCGAGTTTGAAGGCCACTTCCCTGCACACTTAAATCTTGATTTCGCAGTGCTTGACCCAAAAAATGAATAACAACTCTGCCGTCGGCGGGATTCATGCGGGGGCCATAGGTATTAAAAATTCTCACCCAGCCATGCTTTTTCTTTAAAGTTCTATTGTGGTTTGAAATAAGGGCTTCGCCAAAACGCTTGGCCTCATCGTAGCAAGACCGAAGGCCCCAGGGGTTGACTCTTCCCCAGTAAGATTCGGGCTGAGGATGAATTTCTGGATCTCCGTACACTTCGCTTGTAGAGGCAAAAACCACTCGGGCTTTGTGTTTGTCTGCAAAAGAAAGTGCGTTTTCAGTTCCAATAGAATTTACCCACAAAGTTTCTTTGGCTAGGCGCTGATAAATGGGGGGAGACGCAGGTGAGGCAAAATGAAAAACATAGCGTAACTTGAGCTTGTGCTTTTTTAAAAACGAATCCATTTTCTTTATGGGCCATGGACTCGTGACATCGTGTTTGAAAAACAAAAATGGGATTTTACTTTGTGAGGCTAATTTTTCTAAATACTTGGGATTCGATTTATATCCCGAGCAAAGATTGTCGAGTCCAATTACAGAATATCCGGCCGATAAATAAAATTCTGCTAAATGACTCCCAAGAAAACCGGCGACGCCTGTTATAACTATGGCGTCTTTAATTTTTTTTGTTTTTTGGATGCGACTTGCCTGTGTTTTCATTCGTGTTAAAACCTTAATGTGAATTCCAATTTCGAAACCAAAAACGACACTAGCTTTTCTGGAAAGCCTGGTCGAGTTTGGTCTTCAAAAAATTTATACACCTCGCTTTTTAAGTGGATAATCGCAATATTATTACTGATTTTAGTATTCCGATCGGGAAAGGTTTCGCTTGAGCCCGTAAAGATATTTTTAAAAAACCCTTCCGAGACTATCCCCATAATGTTGCTAATTCTTTTTACAACTTTTGGCAGTTTTGTTCGGTGGCAGTGGATTTTAAAAGGGCTCAATGTTTCTATGCCTGTTTCGACTGCTATTCGTCTGGGTATGACTGGGCAGTTCTTTTCTATCATTATGCCCGGAGCTGTTGGGGGCGATCTCATCAAAGGGGTCTACCTTGCGCAAAGATATCCAAAACAAAAAACACGAACTCTATCGTCTTTGCTTGTTGATCGTGTTGCGGGACTCATGGGAATGTTGTTGTTGGGGGCACTGGCTTTTTTACTTGAGTATCCCTATTTGTCGACTCGAACTCAGACTCAAGATTTATCATTATTTATGTCGTTGGGATGGGCTGTAAGTTTGGCAGGAGCTCTGACATTGGCAATGATAGTCGCGCTGCCTTGGCTTGGGGTGATTTTGCCAGAGGAACCTCCTCAGCTACTTGGCCGAATTCCTTTTTCTAGATTATGGATTTCGCTATATCGAGCCGGTTTCGATTTTAGAAAAAACTATAAGTATTTATGGGCGGCAGTAGGCTTTTCTGCTTTCTTTCACGCGCTCAACCTTTGGGGAATGTATGGAATTGCCACAATTGTTTTTGGTCCTGCGCCCTGGGGGTCTTTGGATTTAGCGGGATTTGCAGTTTCGTTTGTTCTAGGAAGTTGTGCGCTTTCGATCCCTTTAACGCCTATGGGATTGGGTGTTGGGCAGATTGCTTTTTCGACTTTGTTTTTAGCAGCAGGAGCCCCTTTTGAAAGTTTTGGTGGAGACCTGATTACAAATTTTATGTTGGTTCAGATTCTTATCGGGCTCCTGGGTGCGATCTTTTTTATTACTTATAAAAACAATTCAAGTGTAGATTCTTAAATCATGTCTCAAGATGTTTCGCTTGTTTCGGGATCTATTATTTCGGAAGAGGCCTTGGTCTTGGGCTCTATTCCCTACAAAGAGCGCGATCGTATAGTCACTCTCATGACCGAAAGTCATGGCCGAATTCGGGTTTTTGCTCGGGCTGCGGCCCGTTCTAGAAAACGATTTGCCGGAGCTTTAGACAGTATTCAGGTGGTTCAAGCACAACTGAAAGTTCCTAGAGATCTTAATCAGGATAATGGCCTCATGTGGGGATTAGAATCTGCAGACTTAAAAGAAGTGTTTCCTCAGTGGCGAATGAACTATGGCGCCATGGAAAATATGTTTTTCTTGATTAAGTTTGTTTGTGACATTGTTCCAGAGGGCCACTCGGAGAATCAGTTCTATAGGGGAATCATGAGCTTCTTAAGAATTGATCCTAGCCAAAAATTATTTCAAAATCCTGTTTGGTGGAGAATGGCTTTTTGGACTTGGGCCACAGCGTTTTTGGGTTTTGGATCACTAATGGAAAATCTTGTGGGGCCTCTTTATTCGTCTCATCCCAAATGGCCCGAGCTTTGGGGAGAGATACTTTTAGCTAAACAGCCTAATATTGCCAAACTGGTTCGTGCTTTTGAAAAAATCAATCCCGTCCCCTTGAGCCTTAAAGATGAGACTAAAGTTTATGAAACCTGGGTTCAGGTTTCGGGAATCCACTGGGAATATTACGAGAAATGGCTAAAAACCAAAAAGGTAGGAATATGATGACTGCAAAAAGAATAATCTTTCTATTATTTATAGTGGCGGTTTGTGACTTTGGTTTTTCAGGCGAACCCCAAAAGCTTGAACAAAAAAATTTTAAAGTTTGTGGAGTCAATCTTTCTCTAGAGATTGCAGACAATCATTCAGAAAGAGAAATTGGACTCATGCACCGATCGTCAGTTCCATCGGGCACGGGAATGATTTTTGTTTTTGAAAAAGAACAAATTCTTAGTTTTTGGATGAAGAATGTTCCAATGGACATTGATATTGGATACTTTAATAAAAAAGGCGAATTAGTTTCGAGTTACACCATGAAGGGAACAAGTCCCGTTGTAAGAGTGGACCAACTGCCTAGCTATCCTAGTCTTAAACCTGCTAAGTATGCTGTCGAAGCCGAAGCAGGTTTTTATTCTAAGAAGCTAACTCAAAATCACTGCAAACTGCGCCCTTTGCCTTGAGTTCCTGAAGCTGAGTCTATGGGGCTTGGTGCTCCTTGGTTGGTGCTCTGCGAGTGAATTATCGTTCCTGCAACTATTCCGCTTAGAACTGCGCCAATCCAAACCCACTTCGAACTAAACTTTAAGTTGTTTGCGGGTTTTCCGCCGGGTGCAAAGTCAGTATAAAGATTTTTCTCTGTTTCAAATGAAGGAAAATCAATGCTGTTTCCATCAAGAATGCTTCCAATAGGAAGTTCAAGAGTTCCCTGCCAATAACTGTGAGCCCCACTAAGGGTGATACTTTCGTTTTTAAAGCTGTATGTTCCTTTGTGGGGGCAGCTAAGCTCGTCGAACTCCAAGGATCTTTTGGGAAATTTGGCTTTGTACTGCTTGGCAATTTGATTTTTTACAACTTGTCTAACATCTAGAGGAATGTAAATGGGTTGATTTTCAAATTGAGGCAAAAAAGAAAAGCAAAAAACAGAAGCAAATATTGTGTGTTTCATAAAACCGATTCATCCTTTTTGTCGCCGTAAATAACTCTGGTGGGTTTGGCGTTTGTGAGAGATCTATGTGGCGAAATAAAATTTAAATCCGACCAATAAATAATTTTGTGAGGAGGAATGTTCTTCTTTGCTGTTAACTTAAAATCCGAAAAATTCTCGATTTGCTCAGCTAGTAGTCTTTCCAGTCGTTGTTTAGGAGTGAGCTCCTTTAGATTGATTTCAATCTGCTTCAAAAAATGTGGGCTTATATACTGACCTTTTTCTATGGGCAGTAGGGTTATCAAAACGGTAACCTTGGGCGGACTGTAAACGTCGATAGGTTTGTTTGCGTGCCTTAAGAAAATAATCGAGATAATAAACAATACTATTCCCACAAGAATAAAAAGATTTTTATTGGGGCCATCAATGTTTAAAAACTTTGTTCGGTTCTTTGGTTCTATGAATGGCAACTCATTTGAGGCATCTAAAAAGAACGGCTTAGTGGCCTCATTTACTTTGTGCGGGTCTGTTGAAAACATGAGTAGTTCCTCTCTAGGTAGGTCTGCTGTTTTTGAAAATTGAGTTCCTCGAAGACAGAATTTGATTCACTCAAAAATAACGTTGCTGAAAACATAAGGGCTGCAAAAAAAATTATATATTCAATTATCATTCGATATCTCCTCTTGTATGAAAGCTCCAACTCATGGAGCTGTTAAGAATCCCACCAGCCAGTTGAACACTAAAGCCAGATTTTAAGGTGGCTTCTTTGTAAAAAGGCAAAGGACGAACTGTGGATTTGTACTCTGCTACAACAATTGAGTTGAAGTCTTTTTTGTCCCAAACCAGTTCTCCCGGGAATCCGCACAAATCTTTGAGTGTTCTCTTGGGCGATTTAAATCTGAAATGCACGGGACTACGAAGTCGGCCAAAAGTATTTACTGTTTGTGTCGAAATATCTTGGGCCGCAGACAGAACCCATAATTGGGTTCGAATTGTTGAAATGAGCGAAGCGCTCAGTGGATTCGATAGATATGAGAGGCAAAGTGTTCTTTGGTAGCTTATGGTTCTATTTGCCTCTATTACGCTTTTAAAGTTAATGCGATTTTCTCAGCGATTATCGAGGTTTCGTTATCCATAGACTGAGTTGCGACATAAATATTTTTAAAGTCTGCAAATACAGCAAGTCCATTCATGCCCAGCACAAAAAACGGAAGTATCAAAATGATAATGAAAATCATTTTAGATTCCTCAAAAGGTCGAACTCGGAATTGGACTCAAATCCCAAAAAGCTAAAACTAACTCTGGTA
>JACCDO012127854.1_pt1 | contig 10747 bp, 13 predicted proteins | sample 7446101 | NCBI WGS metagenome assembly JACCDO01 (sample SAMN15323440, study PRJNA562643) | freshwater metagenome | isolation source: river surface water | place: USA:Blue River Watershed | collected 2017-08-16
CTCGCAAAACTCATGGCGACCGAAAACATCCTGGTCGAACATGCAAAAACTCATACTGCCCGATTTGATATGCAGAATCGTGTCCTGACTCTTCCTATTTGGAAAGATATGTCGGGTCATCTGTATGATCATTTGGTCGGTCATGAAGTCGGTCACGCTATTGATACTCCGCTGCAGGGTTGGCATGATTCGGTTGTTGATGATACCAAAGGCAAAAACTATAAAAGCTTTCTGAACGTTGTTGAAGATGCTCGTATCGAGAAGCGTCAAAAACGTCGTTATCCTGGCTTGCGTCTTTCGTTCCAAAAAGGTTTTGAAAATCTGATGGAACGAGACTTCTTTGGTGTCAATAATCGTGATGTAAACGCAATGACGTTTATTGATCGCCTGAACATTTTCACAAAATCGCAGTATACTGCCGATATTGAATTCAATGATATTGAACTAGGATTCATTGAACAAATTAAAAAACTGGAAACTTGGGATGAAGTTGTTCGTTTGACTGATGCGATTTATGCATATTCGAAAGATGAACAATTCGAAACTCAAATGGATGAACTCATGGGTTTTGAAGAAGACCCTGAAGGTGAATTTGAACTTGATTCCGATTCCGATAATGATTCGCAAGAATCCGGTGAAGAAACGGATGATGGTGAACAAGGTTCATCTGGTGACGATTCTGAAGATGGTTCGGATGAAGATTCTGATGATGAAAAACAATCCGATCAATCAGGTAAAGTGAATAATCGTTTCAAAGAATCGAATCCGGCTGAATACGATCAGTTTTCTCCGAAATGCGAAACTGATGATGTTTATCGTGCGAACGAAACTAAACTATTGGATGATCGTTCTCGTGAGTATCATTACTTTGAATTGCCGAAACCCAACATGAAACAGTTGGTTACTCCGGCTAAGATTGTTCACAAGAATCTGAAAACACACTTTGATAATTGTATTCGTGAAAATTACTTTACCGAATCGGAAGTTATTGAATGGGTCAACGAATTCAAAACTAAAAACGAAAAGTATATTAATCTACTTGTGAAAGAATTCGAGATGCGTAAAGCAGCGAAGACTTTCAGTAAATCTAAAATTGCAGATACAGGCGATTTGGATCTGAACAAACTTTCTACATACAAGTTTGATGATAATATTTTCCGTAAAGTTATGTTGACTCCGAAAGGCAAGAATCACGGTATGATTCTGCTTCTGGATAAGTCTGGTTCTATGTCGGATAACATGGCTGGTTCTATTGAACAGATTTTGATTCTGACTATGTTCTGCCGCAAAGTGAACATTCCGTTCCATGTTTACGGTTTTACCGATTCGATTGATGTTATTGTTGATGATGAAGGTCATGATCGTTACGATTATTCCAACATTCGTAAAGTTCATGAAACCGATTTCTTTGAAAAGAAAGAGAACAATGTCGCATTGAAAACTGTTCGACTGCGTGAATACTTGCATTCTGGTATGTCCAGTTCCGAGTTTTCGCAAGCTGTTCGTAACATGATTATCGTTCGTAAGTCTTTTGAAAATGGTGGTCGTTATAGTAAAGTTCCTCGCCCTGTATCTGAGTTTCTTTCTAACACACCGCTGAATCAGGCAATCTATGTTTGTGGTTATCTGATGAAAGATTTCAAGAAAAAACATGCTCTTGATCTGACGAGTCTAGTGATTGTTCATGATGGTGAATCTGATCGTACCGGTCAGTATTGGACTAAAGTGAATGGTGAGTACCGTCACGGTTTTATGATTTACAGTGATGTGAACATCATTCGTGATAGTAAAAATCATTTTGAATTCCGTATGGAACATTCGCATGAAATGATGGAAGTTATGCAAAAATGGTTTAAACACGTTACTGGTGGTTCCAAAATCTTTGGTTTCTACCTGGCTCCGAATCGTTCGGTTACCAATGCAATTTATTCTTATCACAAAATTGATGGTAAGCATTTGGGTGATCAATCTTTCCGCCATAATGCAAGTGTGATTGTTGCTGATCTTCGCAAAAAGTTCATGAAAGAGAAGTTTCTTTCTTGTGAAAATGCTGCATTCGATGGGTTCTATATTATCTCTGGAGGCAATGAATTGACTGTGGAAGATGAAGGACTGGAAATTACCGGAACTGTGACAGTTAACAAATTGAAAACAGCGTTCATGAAAATGAACAAAGGTAAGGCCGTGAATCGTGTACTTGTGACAACTTTTATTAACAAAATGGCAACATATTGATGTTGTAAAAAAACACCAGTCGAAAACGCTTGACAATTCGACTGTTGTTTGATATACTTTATATGTTGAGTTGATAAGGAAACTATATTATGTCTAAGCGTGAAGTTACGAAACAAAAAATCCTGGCTGCGATGACTGCTACCGGTAAATCCGAAATGTCTCGTGCTGAGATTTTGGAGTTCTGTAATGAATTCGGTGTCGCAAGCACCGCATGGTATACCAATGACCCTGATAATAAAATCCGTCATGGCGTTTACCGTGTTCCGCAAGTGAAAAAATCCGCAAAAGTTTCTGCGCCTGTAGAAACTGTCGATATGCAAGCCCAAGTTATTCCCTTGGCAAAATCTGTTCATCCCGAAGCACGTATTCATAACGTGGTAACTTCGCTGAATGAAACTGATCTGGTTCCGAAACAGTACAAAAATTATGTACCGTTCGGTAACTTCACTGATGTTCTGTCGATTATTGAATCTGGTCGTTTCTTCCCTGTCTTTATTTCAGGTCATTCTGGCAACGGTAAGACCATGAGTATCGAACAGGCTTGCGCCAAAGCAAAACGTAAATTTGTTTGCGTATCGATGACTCCCGAAACGGATGAATCTGATCTGCTTGGTAACTATGTTCTGGTTGACGGTAACATGGTTTGGCGAGATGGTCCTGTGACTACTGCTGCTCGTGAAGGTGCTGTACTCTGTATCGATGAGATTGATTACGGTGCTCAAAACCTTTCATGCCTGCAGCGTGTTCTGGAAGGTAAACCTTTCATGTTGAAGAAAAAAGGTGAACTGGTTGATCCTGCGCCTGGTTTCACTATCTTCGCTACCGCTAACACAAAGGGTAAGGGTTCTGAAGATGGTCGTTATATGTTCACAAACGTTCTGAACGAAGCGTTTCTGGAACGATTCCGTACCACGATGGAACAGGAATTTCCCCCGTTGAAAACTGAACGCAAGATTATCGAAAAAGAACTGGCAGCTGCCGGCCGTGAAGATAAAGACTTTGCTGATAAACTGGTTACTTGGGCTGATGCGATTCGTAAAACATTCGCTGATGGCGGTTGTGATGAAGTGATTTCGACTCGTCGTCTGGTTCATATTGTTGAAACTTATGGTATCTTTGGTGACAAACTGAAAGCAATCGGTCTTTGCCTGAATCGTTTTGATGATGACACTAAGGCAAGTTTCCTTGACTTGTATACCAAAGTTGATAGCACTGTTGAAGTTGCACCTGTCGCAAATGTGCCAGGCAACAATGAAGAAATCCCGTTTTAATGCTTGACAATACTGTACACATACAGTATACTATGTAAAGAATTTGGGAGTAAGGTCGCCTCCCAAATAATCAAAATTGAGCGACTACTTTTATGGAGTAATTTTATAATGAACGCAAAACAAAAAATCCTGGCTTATCTTTCGAAAAACGATGGTTACAACACTCTGACTGTTGCACAAGCACGTGCTCGTTTTGGTATCGCTGACGTATCGTCACGTATCAACGAACTTCGCAAAGAAGGTCATGCGATTTACACTAACACCAAAACTCTTGAAGATGGTCGTGTAATTCAATTCTACAAACTTGGCGCTCCTTCCAAGCGTGTAGTTGCAGCGGGTGTTGAGTACCTGCGCCTTCAAGGTGAAAATGTTTTTGCCTAATCTAGACTCTTAACAGTCTACGGGGGAAGATATATACTGTATCTTCCCTTTTTTACTTTATGGATATACTATGGAAATTAAAGTTGAACTTGACAAACTAAGAAAAAATAAACTCTTCGTAGCCACTCCTATGTACGGCGGTATGGCTCACGGTCTGTATATCAAATCTTCACTTGACCTACAAAACACAATGTCACGTTACGGAATCGAAACTAAGTTTTCGTTTCTGTTCAATGAATCGTTGATTACTCGTGCAAGAAACTATCTTGTCGATGAATTCCTACGCACAGATTACACACACATGTTGTTTATTGATTCCGATATCAATTACAACGCACAAGATGTTCTTGCATTGATGGCACTTGATAAAGATGTTATCGGTGGCCCCTACCCAAAGAAAGCAATCAACTGGACTAATGTTGCAGAAGCAGCCCGCAAACATCCTGATCTGAAACCTCATGAACTTGAAAATCTAGTTGGTGAATATGTTTTCAACGTAGTGAAAGGAACAAAGACTTTCTCTGTTACTGAACCTCTCGAAGTCATGGAAATCGGAACTGGTTACATGATGATCAAGCGTGAAGTATTTGAGAAAATGAAAGAAGCATATCCGATGATTCATTACAAGCCTGATCACGTTGGTCAAGCAAACTTTGATGGATCACGTTATATTCATGCATTCTTTGATACAGTTATTGATTATAAAGATTCGATTACTGGCGGTGGTTCTGATCGTTATCTAAGTGAAGATTACATGTTTTGCCAGATGTGGCGCAAGATCGGTGGACAAATCTTCCTGTGTCCGTGGATGAAAACTCAACACGTTGGTACATATGCGTTTAATGGTAATATGCCAGCAGTTGCAAATTACACAGGTAAACTATGAGTACAGGGCGCAAATTTGACGGTGGCAAATTGGAATATAGTTTAGTGCCACCACTTGCACTGCAAGAGATGGTAAAGGTTCTTACTTTTGGCGCACAGAAGTATGAACGAGATAACTGGAAATTTGTGCCGGATTCTAAGCGCCGTTACTTTGATGCCCTACAACGTCATGTTTGGGCATGGAAACAGGGTGAACAATTGGATCCCGAGTCCGGCATACATCACCTAGCCCATGCTATGTGCTGCTTGTTTTTTCTGTATGAACATGATATACTGTATTCCCTTGATGATGAAACAATTGGAGATTAATTATGAAACTAACTGATAACACTATTGCAGTATTGAAAAACTTTGGAAGTATCAATTCTGGTATTTTCCTGAAACAAGGTAAGGTATTAAAGACCGTTTCTGTTGGAAAAAACATTCTCGCACAGGCCACTATTTCTGATGAGATTCCGAATGACTTTGGTATCTATGATGTAAATGAATTCCTTTCTGTTGTATCTCTACATAAAAACGATCTTGAATTGAATTTCGATTCGAAGAATGTTGTTATCTCTGGTTTGAAAGGTCGTAGTAAGATTAAGTATCGTGCATGTGATGAAAGTATGATCGTCACCCCACCAGAGAAAGATGTTCAAATGCCTTCAGCAGAAATCGTTTTTGATCTGACTGCTGACGATTTCCGTTGGGTCATGGATTCTGCGAATGTTCTTGGTTCACCGCAAATCTGCGTACAGTCTGATGGTACTGATGTTACAATCAATACACTTGACACTGCGAACGATGCATCACATACTCAATCGTTGAAACTGAATGTGAATGGAACAGGTGATTCTTACAAGATGATTTTCAAAACAGAGAACATTTCTAAGATTTTGCCTGGTTCCTACGAAGTGAAAATTTCGTCCAAAGGTATCTCACACTTCATGAACAAAAATATCCCAATTCAATATTGGATTGCTACCGAAACTGGTTCTACATTTACGAAAGGTTGATTATGGCACTAAAATTTTTTACTGAATATTCTACTGGTTGCACTCTTGCGATCAATCCCCCGAACGTGCAAACAGTGCGTGAAGTGAGTAAAGGTGGTTGTATCGTAGAATTTATTAGTGGTTCTGATGTTAGAATCAACGAACCTTTTCTTGAAGTAGTTGCAAAACTCAACGAGAAGTAATTATAATAATGATTTATTTGAGCAAGGAACTATATCATGGAACATCTGTTGTGGGTGGAAACGTATCGCCCAAAAACAATTCAAGACTGCGTACTTCCGGAACGGCTAAAGAAGCCGTTTCAGGAGTATGTCTCACAAAAAACAATTCCGAATCTTCTTCTGGCGGGTGGGCCAGGTGTTGGCAAAACCACAGTAGCGAAAGCGATGTGCAACGAAGTCGGGGGCGACTTCATGGTAATCAATGGTTCTGATGAAAACGGTATTGACACTGTTCGTGTAAAGATCAAAAACTATGCATCTTCAATGAGTCTTTCTGGTGGTCGTAAGGTCATCATCATTGACGAGGCAGATTATCTTTCACCAAACGCACAGGCAGCATTTCGTAATGCCATAGAAGAGTTCTCTGGTAACTGTTCTTTCATCTTTACTTGTAATTACAAAACGAAGATCATTGAACCGCTTCATTCTCGTTGTGCCGTGATTGACTTCACGATGCGGCCGAACGAGAAGGCCGGTATGGCAAAACAATTCTTTTCTCACATCAAAGATATTTTGCAAAGTGAAAATGTCGAGTATGAAGAGAAGGTAATTGCGGAAGTTGTCAAGAAACACTTTCCTGACTTCCGCCGTGTTATCAATGAACTTCAACGATATGCACAGTTCGGTAAGATTGACAGTGGTATTCTGAATCAGATTGCCAATGTTTCTATCTCTGAAGTTGTGAAGTATCTTCGTGAAAAAGACTTTGCGAACATTCGTAAGTGGGTGGCATCTGGTGACTATGATAACAATACAGTTTTTCGCCAGTTATATGATGGGTTGTATGATATTATGAAACCAGAATCGATTCCTCAAGCAGTATTGATCCTTGCTGACTATCAATACAAACAAGCATTTGTTGCTGATAGTGAAATCAATCTGGTTGCTTGTCTAACAGAACTAATGGCCAGTTGCGAGTTTGTATGAATGATATCTTACTAAACATTTTTGGATGGATTAAAGATGACTTCAGGAGCCACCCTTTTAGGTTTACTGTTGAGTTGTTTGCTTGGGTTATTAGCATTGGTTGCAGTATCACTATGGCTCTTACAGTTCCTACTCCGCCTCTTATGGTACTGTATCCTATTTGGATTTGTGGTTGTGCCATGTATGGTTGGGCTGCTTATACTCGTAAAAGTTTCGGTATGCTCGCTAACTATCTTCTGTTGGTAACTATTGATACACTTGGTTTGATTAGGATGATTTTCTAATGAGTGTTGAACAGATATTAGAACGAATTGGTTATGTGCCAAAACATGTGCCTAAAAAACGACATTTGCGTAAAAGATATATTACTAATAGAGAAGCCGTAAATATGATAAGTCGTAAATATTTCTTTATGAAAAATCAAGCGGATCGTAAATGGGATGATGGATTGTCAAAGAAAGGAAAGATTACAGAAATGGATGAATTGAATAGTGATGGTAACAAAGAGTTCTTTCTTGCTTCAACTTCACTGAATGACCACTATATTACTAATCTGGTAAACGCACGAACAGAAAATGGTCTGTCTACGGTTTCTGTTTCTGAAGAATTGGTTGTCAGTAAGCGAGACTGGAACGAACACATTCGTAAAAATTATTCTGATCGACAAGTAGTTCAATTCAGTGACCGTTATGGTATCGTGATTGATAAAATGAACTATGTTGATTACTCTGCTCATGGTAACACTGTTGATGTTACTATTGCAGGTGATCCTGAATTTGTCGCAAGTGAATATAAAGCACTAACTTCATCATTTGATGTTGCAAAGTGTCATATTGAATGGGTCTACTCTGCAAACGGTGATTCTGTCAACATTCCGATGACTGATGAAAAGACTCCGATTACAGAGATGTATCCGTTTCTGAAAGATGAAACTATTGAAGATTACTATAAGCGTTTCATGGATTCATCTGCATCTATTCTACTGCTGATTGGACCGCCAGGTACTGGTAAGACAACATTCATTCGTGGACTATTGAACTATGTTCAGAAAAATGCTATCGTCACATACGATGAAAATATTCTGAGTAAAGACTATATCTTCGCACGATTCATTGAAGACGATGCTAGTGTGATGGTTATTGAAGACGCAGATAACTTCCTGAAGTCTCGTGCAGATGGTAACTCGATGATGCATCGTTTCCTGAACGTGGGTGACGGTCTTATCAGCATGAAGAACAAGAAGATGATTTTCTCTACCAACTTGCCTTCTATCAGTGATGTGGATCCGGCGCTTATTCGACCTGGCCGATGCTTTGACATTGTAACCTTTGAGAACTATACTGTTGATCAGGCGAAGAAACTTGCTGAAACTTTGAAGATTGAATTCACACCAGAAGATGGTAAGAAAACATATTCTCTGGCAGAAATCTTTCATAAGCAGAATAACGCAAGTCCAAAACAAATTAAGAAGATGGGATTTTATTGATGAGTTCTCCTTTTGATTATGTGAATCAAATCCTTCAAGGCAAGAGGGATTTGATTGTGGATGAATCAAGCGAAAAGGCGTATGAACCGTTTCTAACAAACAGGGCACTTTCATATCATTATGATTGTCTAATGTTTGCAAATGAAATGAATATGCGACCTTTTCTTGACAAAAAGTTACAAAATTCATTTCTTATAAATACTGTCAGGTCTAAGAAAAGACCTTTTACAAAGTGGATTAAGTCTGAAAAAAGTGACGATATAGCATGTGTAAAAGCCTATTTCAACTATTCAGACACAAAGGCCAAGGAAGTTCTGCGCCTGCTTAGTGATGAGCAAATCCAACAATTAAAAGAAAAAACCGAGATCGGTGGATTAAGGAAATGATATGTCTGATATTTTTAAGGGAGTTGGCATTGAAATAGCACTAGATGACGAAGATGCATTCTTGAAGGTTCGTGAGACTCTAACTAGAATTGGAGTTTCTTCTCGTAAAGAAAAAGTGTTATATCAATCATGCCATATTTTACATAAGCAGGGTCGTTATGTGATTCTGCATTTTAAAGAACTGTTTGCACTTGATGGGAAACCTTCAACGATAACGGAGAATGATTTACAAAGGCGAAATGCTATTGCCAATCTTCTTGAAGAATGGGGTCTAGTAAAAATTTTGCCTGAAGAAAAAGATAGGATCAAAGATGATTTGGCACCCATACATCAAATCAAGATAATTTCATATCGTGAAAAAGATGAATGGGAACTTCTAAGTAAATATACTATAGGAAAGAAAAAGAGTGAGAACTAATCATGAAAACCAAACTTGTGAAATTGAAAAATATGTATACGGGAGATGTAGTCTTTACTGAAAAATACGATCAGGTGCAACAATCATCCGGAACAAACTTCATTGAAGTTTACAATCCAAGTAATCCTTATCGAACTTTTTTGGTAAACCGTGATGCATATCGTATAATTCCTACTAAATAAAATTAGAATCCCTTCGGGATGGGAGCCAGCATACCTGTGAAGGCTGGTTAAATATCCACAGGTGCCAATTTAAGAATCCACCTTGGGATCCGTTTGATGCTACGGTTTAGGCGTCCGAGAAATTTCACTGTTCCTCGTTAGTGAACCCCGTATAAAGTAAGCGGGATGCTGTGCCTTCGGGGCAGCGTATTTTTTAACTTGCTTATTTAAGGAGAACTATATGACACTAGGGCGTGTTTCTTTTGGTCCTTTGACCACTTCTACTCTTGGTTTTGAACGACTTCTAGATGATGTTGAAAAGATGTTGAATGCAGATGTAAAACAAGTCGCATCAAACTTTCCACCTCATAATATTGTGAAACTAGATGACAATCGTTATGTTGTTGAACTAGCGGTTGCTGGATTCAGTAAAGATGAGATTGATATTACTATTGCTGATGGTAATCTAACAATCAAAGGTGTGAAAGCAGAAAAGAATGAGGATGTTCAATACATTCATCGTGGTATTGGTACTCGTTCATTCACCAAGACTCTCAAGGTTGCTGACACAATCGAAGTACAAGGTGCAGAATTCAAAGATGGTATTCTGCGAATCGGTCTGGAAAACATTATTCCAGAACATAAAAAGCCTCGTAAGATTGAGATTGGTGCAGAACTGAAAGAGTTCAAACCTCAACTACTTACCGAAAAAGCGTAAGGTAATGGGGGTTCATCCCCCATTATCATTTCAACAACTTTTATTATTGCCACAATACTTCTGTGATTGTGATATACTGTATATACTATGAAAATTGCTATCTGTTCCGATCTACACCTCGAATTCGGTGATCTTGTATTGACCAACGAACAAAACGCAGATGTTCTTGTTCTGTCTGGCGATATCTTTGTCGCAGAAGATTTGCAAATGCCTCTAATGTCAATTAGTTCTGAATTGACAAGAAGTGAAAGAATCCACAAGTTCATTACTCGTTGTACGAAAGAATTTCCTCATGTTGTTTATGTGATGGGTAATCACGAACACTACCACGGAGACTTTGCTGAAACTCCAAAAATGATTCGTCAATCTTTTTCTGATCTGGATAATTTTCATTTCCTCGATAAAGAATGGGTAATCATCAATGATGTTCTGTTCTTTGGGGGTACATTGTGGACGGACATGAACAAAGAAGATCCAATCACAATGGGTAACATTCGTGGGTATATGAATGATTATCGTATCATCAAAAACACTGGTATCGGCCCGAATTGTAAATTTCTACCACAAGATTCTGTCGATGATCATCGTGTGTTTAAACGTAAATTGGATGAAGTTTTGAAATTACACCCCTCACTTCCAGTGGTTGTTGTTGGTCATCAC
>JACCDO010210645.1_pt1 | contig 10746 bp, 8 predicted proteins | sample 7446101 | NCBI WGS metagenome assembly JACCDO01 (sample SAMN15323440, study PRJNA562643) | freshwater metagenome | isolation source: river surface water | place: USA:Blue River Watershed | collected 2017-08-16
AATGAATCTACTTGTAGATTAAGTGGTAATGTTGGTTTTAATTCTTTCCAAAAGTTTTTTCTGAATGTATTGTTTTTATCATAATCAGTATCTATAAATTTAGCATACATTGTTGCATATTCTTCGGCTTGTTCGGGTAATATTACTTCATTTCCATTAATAATTACAGGTGTTTTATGTGGAACATATGCGGGTGGAAACATTGGACCATTGTGTTGTAAAACTGTCCATTGAGGTTTTCCACCACCAAACATTATATTAAATCCCCAATGTTTAGAATTACAACAATATTTGCCAATATTTGGGTCACATGTATTATTGCATTTTTGTTCATTTTTAAATTTCATTTGATATATTAATATATTAATTAGAATTAGATAATTTATTTTTATTAGATTTAAAGAAAAATTTATAATTTTACATAATTACATTATATGGATAATTTGCAATTTAACCAGATAATAAATGAAACTAAAAATGATAAAAGTTTTCCATTAAAATATTTAATTAAACTTTTTAATTATCATAATGATAACTTGATACTACCTGTAAAATGTACAAATCCACTAACTGCTATTAAATGTTTTGTTCCATTACCATCAAGATTATTATTGAGTGAATTATATTCTGGAGATGATAAAATAATTAAAAATAACAATGAATATCAGTTTCATGGAAAACCAGGTAATCGTGTTATATTTGCAGATAAAATTTTGCCATTTAATTATGATTCAAAATTAAACACGAATTTAGAAAATGTAGAAAATTCAGATGATAATGATTGTTCATTGTCTAATATACAAAAAAATATATCACCCATACCATTTTCTTTTCCTTTATACAATGACTTGGATGAAATCGAGATATTACAATCAAATGTTTATTATTATGAATTAACTATTGAATCTACACAAAATATAGAAAATAATGGTTGGTATAATGAGTGTATTTCTATTGGTTTTGCTAATAAAAATATACCATTTGATTCACATATTGGTTGGTTTGCAGGTTCAGTAGGTTTTCATTCAGATGATGGCACTGTTAGAATCAATAATTCAGGTCCAGAAGCGCCTTGTGTATCAGATACATGGAAAGTTGGTGATACAATTGGCGCAGGTATCATTTATCAGAGTAATTACTTAATCAAACCATTTTTTACATTAAATGGTAAAATAGTTTTTCAAAGTGACCAATATATTTATATTACTATGCCAATATTTCCTGCAATTGGTTATGATCATGGAAATTCTATTAAATTAAATTTTTCCAATGATAAATTCGAATTTAAATTAAAAAAATTCATTCAAGCTAATTCTGATATTATAATATCAACTAAAAATTCATTTATTGAAAATTATGATATTGGAAATTATTTAAATGATTTACCAAACAAAAAAATTTTAAATAATAAGACAACTATTCCTAGTTTTTCAAATAATCCTACCAATCTAACTAATCTAATTTATCAAGATAATCCAACAGATATATTTAATAATAATATGTCTACTATTAATGATGAAACTAATATATTACCAATATCGGCACTAGCCCCATCAATAACATTACCATCATTACCACCATTATCATTACAAATGCAAATGGAAATGGAAATACCGGAACAAATTAGTAATACTAGTCCTTGGTCCAATAGTATAATTGAAGAATGGTCATTACCTAATTTAAATCAAACTAATCAAACGAATCAAACAACAATTTATGATCCACTTCAATTTTGGCTTAATCATAATAATAACCTTCCTATAGTAGGATTATCATATTTAAATTCATCTATACCTACTCAACAATTAGCATCAATTTCTATGACAATACCACCATCTGATATAGATAATGAATTATTAACTGTAGAACCAACCCCACCAGCTCCTATTTCTGGTACAGGCCCTGGTCATCAAACTCCACCGTCAGATAATGCATCAGATAATGATACCCAATAATTATCTTAATTAGATTATTATGTAGAATAAAATTGTGATAAACTACTTAAATTTAATTCTTTTTGATGTATTAATACTTTTCCATTAGTTAATTCAATATAAAATTTTGAATTTGATTTTTTTAAAATTTCAACAATAACCGCATTCAAAAATACTTTATCTTTATAACATCTATTTGTTAATGTTGGACTTGATTTAGTAGAAGCCATTACTAAATTTACTGTTGATTTTTCAAAATCTTTTATAATACTAAAAATTAAAATATTTTCATTTGTTGCTTCATTTTCTTCTATTAGAATTTGAAATATTTCAGAAGTCCATGCTTCTAATTTTTCCAATTCTTCTTTATTTGATAATTTACATATAATAAATATTAATGGGCTAAATTGTACTGGCTTATAAAAAAATAATTTCATTATATTAATATTAGAAAATTAATATTAATATAAATATAAAATAACTCACAAATAACAAATTGGTGTTTCATTATATCATTATAATGTTAGACTTGATGTTTTCTAGAAATAAAATCGATTGAACAATCATTACTAAAATTAATTTTCTTCTTTTTAAAATCTAATGAAAGTCCCAAATTATGCATCATATCAATTCCTAAAATTGGTGGAATATTATCAGAATGACATACTGTAAATGCACAAGGATATACACCACAATCAAAAACAACTTCCACATAATAAATACGACCAATCATTTTAGTTTCACCTACACCTTTAATTATACCTGAATAATTTGTATCAATAACATTATCTAGTCCGCATGCGTTTACTAAATCATATGGTAATATAGATGTTTCTGCACCAGTATCAAGTAGAAAATGCATTTCAAGTCCATTAATATATCCTTTCATAAATATAGAATCAGATTTAATAAATGTATGGGGAATTTCTTCATACGCTTGTTCTAAGTTTTGAAGAATTAAATTTTGTTTTGTTGGAATAGCCAGCGATTGTGTTTGTGTTAGTTGGGTAACTTGATTATTTATATTTGATTTATTTTGTTCATTTAATTTACTATATTCAAATACATTATCGCAACAAGGACAATGAATATAATTTTCTGGATTTTCAAGATTAATTTCTTGAATTATTTGAAAAGTACAATTTGTACATATTGATTCAATTTGTGTTAAAGACATTAATATTAATTTAATTATTTTAGCATAAATATATATCAATTTTTTTAATTACTTTAGTAAAACCTATTAAAAATTATCTTAAGTTTATTAATGATATTATGTACAGGGTTCTATCACCGATCTAATTTAGGCGATGATATATTTAACATTATATTTAATTTAATATTAAAAGAATTAAATAAAGAATTTATAATAACTAGTTTGGATGATATTCAATCTATTTCATCTGATATTGATACTATTATATTAGGTGGTGGTGAAATTTTAAATAAATATTTTCTTCAAAAATTAGAAAAATTATGTACTAGCACGGGTTTTAATGGGAAAATTATTGCTTATTCGTGTGAATTACCAAAAGGTGATATTATTAATGAAGTTAATTTAATTGATTATTTTATTATGCGTAATCCAAATGATGTTGAAAGATTAAATAAACATTTTAATTTGGTTGATACTAAATCAAATCCTTATATTGAATATATACCAGATATTGTATGTTCGCTAGATATAAAGTCTAGTGAAATTGTTACTGATTCTAAATCTGAAATTAAAACTGAAACTGAAACAAATAAAAAAGTTATAACTGTTTGTTTAGCTAGGTCAATTTTTTACTCAAATAATTATTATGAATTTTACTTAAAAAAAATTGTGCTTTTATTAAAATATATTAATTATTTAGGATGGGAAATTGTTTTATTACCATTTAATACTTCAAACAATATTAATGAATCAGATTTATTATTAAATTTAGATATTGTAAATTTATGTGAATCACATGGATTTAATGTAAAAAATATTATACCAGAAAATAATTGGTCTGAACAACAAATATTAAATAATGCTTTAACAATAATTAAATCATCAGATATAATGTTATGTTCAAGATATCATGCACATATATTAAGTATGGTTTGTAAAAAACCAATATTATCAATTCCCCATACTAAAAAAGCCAAAGACCAAATGTTTAGTTTTGGTTTAGGTGAATGGATTTGTGAACCAACATTAGATTCTGCATCAAGACCAATAGATTTTGATGTCCCTGCTGCTATTACTTTATTTAATAATCTAATTAAAAATTATTCTAATGTTTTAAAATCAATTGGTTCATTGAATTTTATGACTATTGACCAACATAAAAATAAATTAGAAACATTAATTAATTTAAATAAAAGAACTCAACCACCCTTTTATGTTGATAATTTATTTTGTAATAATTTAATAAATACAACAGTAAAATTAACATTAGATAGATTTCAATTAATAAATTTAAAAGAAGAACAACCTGAAGAATTAAGAAGACGTGTAACCAAATTTATATTATATATGTTATGTAAAGATTCAAATGCTTCATATTTCTATGGATTAAATAGTAAGATTTTAAAACCAAATTTTAATTATTTGGAAGATTTTAAATGGATATGTCAAGATTATTATTCTAAACATCCAAAAAATATAGTATTTAATACTGCTGTAAAAGAACAACCAATAGAAAATAAAATATTTAATTTGAAATATATTGAACCTCATTTATTAGAAAATATTCATCGTTCAGGTTGGTATAATGTAGTTAATAATACTGGTATTCTACACAATGATTCATCAAATAGTATTATATTAGATATGTTTGTTGATAGAACATTTCATTGGAATGAAGAAATATATCAAGATTTAAAGTTAATACCATATGATAGACCATGGATAGGTATTGTTCACCATACACCAAATCAACTCTATACCAAATATAATACTACTGATATGATAAAAAAAGATATTTTTACAAAATCATTAAGTAATTGCATTGGTATATTTACATTAAGTGATTGGTTAGCTAATTGGTTTAAATCAGAATTACCCAATTTACAAGTTGAATCATTAATTCATCCTACAGATATTCCAAAAAATATATTTACTCTTAAAAAATTTCTGGAAAATAAAAATAAAAAATTAGTTCAAATAGGTGGATGGTTAAGAAATCCATATTCAATATATAGAATTAATGTACCAAATCACATACAAAAAATTCATTTGGTTGGTAAAAATATGGAAAATTATATTAAACCATCTAATAGTTTTGAAGAATTATTAGAATCAAATAATTATTCAACTACACCAATACCAATACAGACAATATCTAGTGACCAATCAGAAAATAAATATGTTTATTATATGCGCGAATTTATTAAAGAAACTAATATTAAACAGCCTATTCAGATATTAAAATCAAATCATAATTCTGTAAAACAAATGTCTACATTGGGTAATGACGAGTATGATGATTTATTATCATCAAACATTGTATTTGTTGATTTAATTGAAGCATCTGCATGTAATACATTATTAGAATGTATTGTAAGAAATACACCAATATTAATAAGACCGTTAGCTGCTGTAGTTGAACGTTTAGGTTCTAATTATCCTATGTATTGGAATAATTATGATGAAATTCCAAAATTATTAACAGAAACTAATATTAAAAAAACTTATGAATATTTATGTTTGTTAGATAAATCAGTATATACATATGATTATTGGATTGATTCAATAGTTAATTCAGAAATATTTAAAAGTGCACAACATCGTGTATATCCTAAATTAAATAGACCAAGTACAAACTCGATTAAACCCAATGCTAATACCAATACTAATACCAATACCAATACCAATACCAATACCAATGATAAAGTTGAAATACTAGAACAAAATGATATAACTAAACCAAAAAATAAAAGTAAATTATTAAAATTATTTAGTTGTTGTAAATAATAAAATAATTAATTAATAAATTTTAAATTTATTTTTTCTTTCCACCAAGTTTGCTAACCTTAACAACTGGTTTATCAATTTTAGCATTTTCTACTAGCCCGTGGTCCCAAGATTCTTTAGTTTCAGTTGGGCCAGCACTTGCAGTAGCTTCCGATTCTACCTTTAGTTGAGCTTGATAATCAGAATATTGTTTGTTAAATGGAATCATTCCAATGTCAGTATAATGGATTGAACGAGATTTAACAAGTTTTTCAATTTGTTTTTCAATCGCAATAATTTCATTATTGATTTCAACCTTAGGATCAACTTGTGCCTTTTGTTTTCCACGTTTGGTCTTTACTTTACCCCAATCATCATCTGTAGTTTCTTGTGCCTTAGATTTTTCTTCATCTACAATCTTAATAAGACGTGTAGATAATTCAATCAATTTCAGTTGAAGTTGAGTTTCTTGAGTTTCAATATCTTGTTTGGTTGGGCATGAACATGTTCCTGTAAGAAAGTCATCTGTACAAATCATTTCAGAAATTGTATGAATACCTTCTTTACAATTTAGTCCAGTAGCCAAACACAGGTCCCAAACTGTAATTTTTTTGTTTTCACTAATATCACGATTAAACTTTAGTTGGATAGGACACCAACGTGTTAAACGTTCGAATCCCCACGCAGTATCTTCAAGTCCATCTGAAATACGAAATTTAGGAACTTCATCACTAAATGTAAAACCACTTGAGTGTTTAGTAATTGGACCTTGAACATATTTTTTGTCAGGTAGTTCTTTGGCAAGCTTGTTATAATGACAAGCCATGTTTCGCCATAATTGAATCAATGTGATAAAATCCATGGATGAAATAGATTTTAGATATTCCAAATGGTCTTTGTTATGAACTTTAGGAATATCTCGTGTTAGAGTTTCAATTACGCAATTATACAACTTGACCCATTCAATCTTTGCCTTATCAAGATGATTGTACTTGGAAATATGCGCTAAAGGTTTAATTGTTTCTTGAGTATGTGCTCCTCGGCAATCTTGTGCACTGTGATTACAACTGCGTAGATGACAACCATTTGTTTCTTTAAATGGATTAAAACCAAGTGTATCGACAATATATTGCCAATATGTATCACGACACCATAGATTCTGTGTAGAATCACTGGTAATTGTCTTGCGAGTTGGACCTCGGGAGCTTGGTCCGGTATGGTTATTATAAGTAGTCTTGGCTTGATAACTTTGCATTAGAATATTTGACTATATTGTATTAGATTTAAAAATTTCAATTTTTTATATATTGGATAAGTGATATAAATAAATATATTTAAAGATTACGTAGATTATTATTAATAAATAATATAATAAATGGCGACAACTACAACAGTATCTATTGAAAAAATTAAACAATTTAACGAAATTTTAGATTCATTTTTGATTCAAGTTTCACCTTTAGTTGGTACTACATATCATTATCAATTTCAACAAATTGTTAAAATGAATTTTAGTCTACCTATTGAACAATTTTTAATTTATGCATTACCTCTTAGAGACAAAATATTAACTAGAGACGAATCTTATTTTTATAACAATGATAACCATAAAGAAAATATTGGTGAGAATACCAATACAATAAATGAAATTTTAAGATTACAAAATATTTATAGTGAACTAGATAAAACATCTAGAGATAACGTTTGGGATATTTTTCAAGCAATGTTAATTTTGGCTGAAGAATATTTTAAATTAAATTCACATAAGTATATGAAAAATTAAATAAAGTATCTTATTAATTTACAAATTTTATCTAATTTTGTAAATTGTATAATATTAATATCTTATTAATTTACAAATTTTATCTAATTTTGTAAATTGTATAATTTTGTTACAAGACCATCAACGCGTGTAACATTAGGATTGGAAAGAACAACCTCTCCTTTTTCCCACCCATTCATTTGTTTCAAGTCATCAATAATTTTACTAGTACCATAATATGGGTGTGCTACAATTGGTTCATTAAGATTATGACCAAGGGTTGCTAATGCAAGCCCATTAACCCAAATAGTATTACCTGATTCTAATACCACATTATAAATGTAATCTAGACTTACATCTTCTTCAGGTGCTAGATTAATAGGGAAAACCCATTGGTCATTATGAAAGAGTGGATGCCATGGTGTAACAGCAAGATTATTAATCATACACATTGAAATTTCTTGCATTGGTACTTTTGATTTAACCACACATAAAACCATATCATTAAATTCATTACCAAATACATTTTTTGACTTTACCATGCATCCCTTTCTAAGTTTACTTATTGGAATTGTTGTGTTATCAGCTAGCATTACCATACCATTACCATCATAACAAGAACCGTTTGGATTGTAATATGATGTCATGTTTGTAGGTACAGAACGTTGTAGTGTTGTAGTGCCATATGTGCCATATGGGTGATATGATTGAATACTTGGTTTAGGTGGTGCCAACATACAGAAAATATTATCTGCTTTTTGTCTTATTTCATTAAATAATTCTCCACCAAAGTTTTGTACACCTGGGTCCTTAAAGTTATTACATTGTTGATTTTGATAAGCATTCATAATTGAACGTAAGAAATGAGCACCCCACTTCTTATACCATTCTTCTTTACTAAATGCTTCTTTAATTTGACCACCTTTGTTTTCTGATAAAGTATTAGTATTTGGATTAATTTCCCAATCTAACAAATAGTTTTGAATTTGTGTTTTATCATTATCAGAAATAATAACAGTTGAAATAGTATGTTCAATATCACGATACAATTCAGCCAATACACTATTTGTGTTGGGTAAATTTAAATATTGTGATAAATGATTTTGATTAACAATATGATTAATTGTATTGATAATCTTATACCTAATTAATGTTGGGATTGTAGATGATAGTAATTCAGGTGTTCGGCTAGCATTCAATGTATATCTACTAATTTGAGTATCACCCACATACAATTTAACTGTAAGATTTTGTTTTACATATTTATCATCTATTGTGAATAATAGTTCTTTTGGTTGCTCAAATTGAATAGACCCAATAGATTTATTGATTATTATATCATTAGAATCTGTTGTAATTACAATACTAGAATTACTAAGATATGTTGATAATACATTAGATAGATAGTTTACAAAAACTGTGCCTACCATTGAACTATCTGGAATATATCCATATGTACCTGAACCAGATAAGGAAATATCAGAAAGTAGCTTTGAATCAAGTGCATAACCAAATCCAAAAGTATTAATTGTAAAAGATTGTTGGAATTTAGTTGATACTAAAGCTGAATCAAGTGTTGGAATAATTCCACGCGGTGGATTTTGATTTGGTTCTCCATCTGTAAGCAACATCAAACTAATATTAACATTTGGATCAACCACTTTTTGGACATTAAGTAGACCAACCCGTAATCCATCCCAAATGTTTGTCATACCTTCAGTATGAATTGAGTCCAAAATATTGTTAGCTGTATGTTTTCCATAATCGTCCATACTTGTTAAATCTAATTTCACTTTGGCGTCATTACTAAAAGTAATTAGACAAATTTTATCTTGAGGTTCAAGTACTTCAATAACTGTTCGTACTGAATGCTTTACTAAATCCAAACGTGAAAATCCATCAGATTCACCTGATGCAGATTTAGTTGAAGCTTCTGTATCCATTGAACCAGATACATCCAATACAAAAATAAATACACTTGGTTTTCTTTGAGAAATTTCATTTGTAGTTAATTTAACATACAATGATGAATCTGGTAGCATATGTGAATTAATAGTAATGTTTCGTGCCATTTCTGAGTTGAGAATAATTTTTTTATGTTCTTTCATTTCTGGATTTTCAGCCAAAAACAGTTGAATAGTGTTTCTCAATGCAATATTAGGGACCAAACTAGAAGCTATCATTGGTTGTTTTGTTAAAGGAGACTTTGTATTCGTGCTAAGCCATTGTTCAATAGCATTCCTTTCATAAGTTTGACAATCAGAACCAATAACTGGATCTAACATGATACCCATGGTAATAGGACAATAAAAATTATCTTGAGGAGTTTGCATTAAAATATTAATAATTATTATAGAATAATATTAATTTTTCAATTTTTTGATTTAATTAACTAATATCTATTATTAGTTCTTGCGGAAGTTTCTATTTTATCAATTGCATAAATCATACCCACACTTGCTTTAGCATCTGAAGGTAAGCTATCAAACCATTTGTAATATTCTGGTAAATAAACAGCTAGATATAAATAAGCACCATAACCAAAACCAAATACAGAACCAAATAATAATCCAAATGCTAAATTATATAATAATTTTTTAAAGGTAGTTCTTTCAAGTTCTTTACCATACATATCTTTTTGTTTTTGTGTGTAAATAAATAATACAATCGCTATGACAATCATTATAATTCCCAATAATAAAGGCCATTGAGTATTAAATTTTTGATTACCAATTAAATCAATTGAATCATATGGTTCAGCATAATTAGCATAATTACTAATAAAGTTTGATTTTAAATTAGTTGATGTACTTTGAAAAGGATTCAAATTAATATTAAAACTCATTAATTACTTTAGTTATATTAAGTGATAGAATTAATTTTTAAATATTTCATTTATAATCCAACCTCCGATACCCCCTAAACTAGTTGTTATAAGCCAATTAATTGGAAACAATTCAATATGTGTCCAAAACTGAATTAAAATAAATGGTGCTTTCATTATTTCTATTAAACTTTCTAATGAAAATATTTTATTACCAATACTATCAATTCGAAATAAAACATTTCCCATTCCAGGAGATTCTAATTTATACAAAAAATAACCAAATCCAATTAATGACCCTGAT
>JACCDO010935608.1_pt1 | contig 10746 bp, 6 predicted proteins | sample 7446101 | NCBI WGS metagenome assembly JACCDO01 (sample SAMN15323440, study PRJNA562643) | freshwater metagenome | isolation source: river surface water | place: USA:Blue River Watershed | collected 2017-08-16
GAACGACACCGTCAACGCCAGCGTCGCCGGCGCCGATTACCCGGAAGGCAAATTGCTCCCCGGCGATCCGGCCTCGCGCGACTGGCAGACGGCGCCGGAGTACGCGCCCTACCTCGCCGCCTGGGCCAACCGCCCCGAGCTGCAGCCCGCGCCCGCGAAGCAGGCGAAAAAGAAAAAGCAGTAAGGCGGCCGGCGCCCGGCCGGGCGCCGGCAGTTGAAGGTTGAAAGTTGAGGGTTGAGAGTTCGATCGGCCGAACCGCGGACATCGCAACCGAAAGCAGAAAGCCGACGAACCCAACGGTTTTGCTCTCAACTCTCAGCCAAGCCCCCCTCAACTGCATGATCCCGGCTCACTCCTCCCCGGGTTCGCCGCAGACGATCAGCCGCAGCGCCTCGAGCCGCAGCCGGGCCTGCGCGATCGCGGTGCGGGTCTGCGCCGCCTGTTCGCGCGCCAACGCCACTTCCTCGGGACGCACGTGGTCGTTGAGTTTCCGCAGGTCCGCGAGCCGCTGCACCTCGGCCCCGAGCAGCGTGTCGGCCCGCAGCGTCGCCTCGCGGCGCAGCTTCGCCGTGGCCGCCTCGGCCAGTTCCGTCGCCCCTTCGATCAGGGTCTTCAGCACGGCACCGTTGAAACCCGGCCGTTCGAGAAAACGGTGCAGATCGGCATCCTCGACGTCGGCCGCCAGCCGCGCCGCCTCGAACTCCGGTGTCCGGTCGTCGCCGCGCAAGTCGGTCACGACTCTAATCGGCGTCGGGGCCAGAAAACGGTCCACGTGCCAGCGGGTGTCCGCCACGGGCTCGAGCACATAGATCGCCTCGAGCAACAGGTCGGGCTCGTCCGCCTCGAGCCGCGCAAACGCCGTCGTGCCCGCCTTGGCCTCGAGCAGCAGGTCGATCGCATCCTCGACCAGCGCATGGTCGGCCGAGAGGAAACGGATATCCTCGCGCGCGATCGCGCGCTTGCGGTCGAAGGTCGCCAGCATCCCGTCGGCGGGGATCGAGGGGAAACCTTCGATGTAGGCATGGCTCGGGTCGAGGTGCAGGTCGCCTTCCTCGTGCTCGCGGATCCGCACGCCGAAGTGGTCGAGCAGATCGATCAGGAACGCGCGCAGCCCGGGATCGGCTTCCGCCGCGCGGATGCGCGCGATCGTCCGCTCGGCCTGGGCGCGGTTGCACGACGCCAGCTCGAGCAGGCGGTCGCGGCCGCGCTCGAGTTTCTCCCGCAGCTCGGCGCGGAACGCCGCCGTCTCCGCGATCAGCGCCGCGAGCCCGGCCCGGGCCGGCGCGCCGTCGCCGTACCGTGCAGCCAACGCGAGCAGCGCCTCGAGGAAGCGCTCGCGGTAGACGTTGCCCCCGTGCAGCGGCTGCTCGAACGCGTCCAAGCCGCGGTGATACCACTCGGCCACCGCTTCCTCGGCGCTGCCCGCCAGGTACGGCACGTGGATCCGGATCGGCTGCGTCTGCCCGATGCGGTCGAGCCGGCCGATGCGCTGCTCGAGCAGGCCCGGGTTCAGCGGCAGATCGAACAGCACAAGGTGGTGCGCGAACTGGAAATTGCGGCCTTCGCTGCCGATCTCGGAACAGATCAGGAGCTGCGCGCCGTCCGGCTCCGCGAACCACGCCGCGTTCCGGTCCCGTTGCACCAACGGCAGGCCCTCGTGAAACAGCCCCGTCTTCAACGCCGCCTTCTCCTGCAGCGCCGCCTCGATCGCCGCCACCTTGCGCTGCGATTTGCAGATCAGGAGGACCTTCGCCGGCTTCTGCGCGAGCAGGAATCCGACGAGCCATTCGATCCGCGGATCGTCCCGGAACGAATACCGCAGCGCGTCGTCGCCGCCCGTTTCCTCCGCCTTCAACTCGCGCGCGACCCGCGCCAGCAGCGTCAGGTTGCCGCCCGCGTCGAGCGGCACCGGGCAATAGTGGCGTTTCGGAAATCCCGTCATCGCCGCGCGGGTGTTGCGGAAAACCACGCGCCCCGGCCCATGCTGGTCGAGCAGCGAGCGCAGCAGCGCCTCGCGCGCCCCGGCCTTGCCCGCGGCCACCGCCGCGAGGTGTTCCTCCAGCCGCGCGGGATCCTTTCCGAAAATCCGCCGCAGGGCCGCCGCATCCGCCGCGTCCAGCGGGCGTTCGTCCACGATCTTCTCGGCCACGCCGGCCACGGCGCCGTAACCGGCCGCCTCCGCCGTGAACGCCTCGAGATCCCGGTAGCGGTCCGGATCCAGCAGCCGCAGCCGCGCGAAATGTCCCGCCAGCCCGAGCTGCGTCGGCGTCGCCGTCAGCAGGAGCAGGCCCGGCGTGCGCTGCGCCAGCAACTCGACCAACCGATAGCCCGGGCTCGCCGCCTCGGGACTCCACTCGAGGTGATGCGCTTCGTCGACCACGACGACGTCCCAGCCCGCCGCCACCGCCTGCGCCGCGCGCTCGGCGTTGCCCGCAAGGTAGTCCGTGCTCGCGAGCGCGAGTTGGCTGGCAAGAAACGGATTCTGGCCCGGATCGCTCTGCTCGCAGGCGAGGCAACGGGGTTCGTCGTAGATGCTGAACCAAAGGTTGAAGCGCCGCAGCAGTTCGACGAACCACTGGTGCGTCAGCGATTCCGGCACGAGGATGAGCACGCGTTTCGCCTGCCCGACCGCCAGCAGGCGCTGCAAGATCAGGCAGGCCTCGATGGTTTTGCCCAAGCCGACTTCGTCGGCGAGCAGCACGCGCGGCACCTGCCGCGACGACACTTCCTGCAAAATGTAGAGCTGGTGTGGGATCAGCTCGAGCCGCCCGCCGAGGAAACCGCGGACCTCCGACTGCCGGATGCGCGCGAGCATCTGCCGCGCCCGGTACCGCAGGTCGAACACCTCGCCGGGCTCGGTTTGCCCGGCCAGGAGACGTTCGTCCGGCAAATCGAAACTCGTGACATCCGAGATCTCGTCCTCGCGCACGCGCCGGCCCGCGCCGGCATAGACGAGCAGGCCGCCCTGTTCCTCGACCGCCTCGATCACCAGCGGGGCGCCTTGCCGCGGTGTCACCGTTTCGCCGACCCGGAATTGCACGCGTTTGAGCACCGCGGTGCCGAGGGCGTAGAGGCGTTTCTCGCCGGTGGCGGGAAACTCGACGGCGATGCGGCGCGCCGCCGGATCGACGGCCGTCACCCGGCCCAAGCCCAATTCGGGTTCGCGTTCGCTGAGGCAACGTTGGCCGACGGTTCCCAATGACATGGCGCGATGACGGCGGACGCGCCGCGGGTTTCAACCGTGAACACCGGGGCCGGAAGTCCTTCGCGACCGGAGACCCGGCCGACCCGCCGGATTTGGGCAAAAAAAGAGCCCGCCGTGTACCCCTACACGGCGGGCATTGCTTTCTTAGTTACCCCAATCCTCCGCTAAGCGGAGGAACGAGATGAACCATGCGAACCCTGTCCGTTCGCACAAATCTAATCGGCCTCTCTGGATCACCCAGTAGCAAAATCGGCATAGGGTATTAGCCCCAAGCGCGGCCGCGGCCGAATCGAAGCCCAAAACCCGGCCCCAAGCACGCTGCCGTCCACCCCAAGGAACGACTCATTATCCTATCCCCCAATATCTTATAGGATCATAACTCCTTCCCTTCGATCCAAGCCGAACAGGCAACCCCCTCCCCGCACACCGCTCTGCCAACCCATAAGCGGAGCTGAATCGGGATCCTTCTTTCGCATTTTGCCGGCTAGGCAGGTGCTTTCCGGCCCCGTCCGGGCCGCGATTTCACAATCTCGCTGACAAAAGTCCGGCATCCGCAACGCTGCGCGGCCGTTGCCCCATGGAAAACGCCGCCGCTTCCACGACCGCGCCCCGGCGTCCCTCGTCCGCGCGGCGGGCGACGCGGGCATTCACGCTGGTGGAGATCATGATCGTGGTGGTGATCATCGGCCTGCTGGCCGCCTTGGCCATCCCCGCAATGACCCGCGTGCAACGCAACGCGAAGGTCACGCGCTTCGTCAGCGATCTCCGAACTTTCTCCCAGGCCTTCGAGGCCCATGCCTCCACCAACGGCGGCTGGCCGCCCGACGGCGTCCCGGGTTCGTTTCCGACCGGCATGACGGGCGACCTCAAGACCGCGGCGTGGAGCGGCGAGACCTCGCTCGGCGGACGCTGGGATTGGGATTTCCAGCAATTCGGAGTGACGGCCGGCATCTCGGTTCACCGACCGACGGCCACCATCGAGCTGCTCAGAGAGGTCGACCGCAAAATCGACGACGGCGATTTGAGCACGGGCAATTTCCGCGAGCGCTCCGACGGCTACATCTACATCCTGGAACCGTGATTCGTCCGTGCCGATGATCGACCTGCCCGAAGACCCGGCCGGCGTCGTCCAACGCCAACTGGACGCGTACAACGCGCGCGATCTCGAGCGCCTGCTCGCGGTGTACGCACCCGACGCCGCTCTTTTCGAGCATCCCGACACCTTGCTCGCCCGCGGCACCGCGGAGCTGCGCGCCCGGTTTGCAGTGCGGCTGGCCGAGCCGAATCTGCACGCCGCGTTGCTGCATCGCACCGTCTGCGGCGCCGTCGTCGTCGACCATGAGTCGGTCACGCGGACCTTCCCCGAGGGTCCGGGTACGCTCGAGCTCGTGATGATCTACGAGGTGCGGGCCGGTCGCATCGCGCGGGCCTGGAGCATCGTCGGCGCCAAGCGGCTCGCCGCCCCGGCGTAAAGGCCGGTCACGGGTTCGCGCGCGGCCCCGGCGGATCGCCCGGCGGCATGCCGCTCAGGAAGCGCTCGAGTTCGGGCACGGTGATCTTCTCGTAGCATTCCGGGCAGATGCCGTGGCTGAAACGCGTGCCGGTGCGGGCATTCAGGTAGCTCTCGATCTGCTGCCAGTAATTCCGGTCGTCGCGGATTTTTTTGCAGTGCGCGCAGATCGGCAAAAAGCCCTCGAGCTGCCGCACCTGGGAATTGAGCCCGAGCACCCGTTCGGCGGCGTGCAAGCGCAGCTTCAGGTCGCGGATATTGACGGGCTTCGTCAGGAAATCGTCGACCCCGGCCTCGATCGCCGCGTCGATGTTGACCTCGCTCGCCGACAGCTGGGTGAGCAAAATGAAGCTAACGTAATCGCCGCCCCGGCCCCGGATAAGCCGGCAGAGATCGAGTCCGTCGAGCTCGGGCAGCCGCCAGTCGCTCACGACCACGCGGATCGCCCGGTCGGCCAGCAGATCCCACGCGCGCCGGCCGTCGACCGCCAGCAGCACCTCGTGGCCGAGCGATTTCAGCGCCGACTCGATCACGAGTTGCGCCACCGGATCGTCCTCGACCGCCAGGATCTTCATGCCCTCAACTGCACCCCGCCGGCCCGGGAAGGCAACCGGGGAATGCGGGCCGCGCCGGATCGCCGTATCCGGCCGCAGCGTACAACTCCGGCCGGGAGGCGCGGCTTGCGTTTCCCGCAGCGCCGTCGCACAACGGGCAATGCCCCTCAAGCTGGTCATCGTCGACGATCACAAGATTATCCGCGACGGCCTGCGGGTGCTGATCCAGCGGGAGCCCGACCTCGAAGTGGTCGGCGAGGCTTCGGACGGGCGGACCGGCGTCGCCGAAATCATGCGGCTCGCGCCCGGCGTCGTCCTCCTCGACATGGCCATGCCCGAGCTCAACGGCATCGAAGCGGCCCGCCAACTGCGGGCCAAGGGCTACACCGGCGGCATCGTGATGCTCTCCATGCACAGCGAACGCCGCACCGTGAACCAGGCCCGCTCCGCCGGCGTCGACGCGTACGTGCTCAAGGAATACGCCTTCGAGCAGGTGCGCGCGGCGATCGCGGCCGCGGCCCGGCGCGAGACGTGGTTCAGCCCGCAGCTTTCCGATCCGCTTTCGGGCGAGGAACAGCTTTCCCCGATCGACCAACTGCTGACGCCGCGCGAACGCGAGGTCCTGCAGATGCTCGCCGAAGGCCGCGGCGCGAAGGAAATCGCTTTCCGGCTCGGCATCAGCCCGCGCACCGTCGAGGTGCACCGCGCGAACATGATGGGCAAGCTCAAGGTCGACAACGTCGTCGACCTCACGCGCATCGCGGTCCGCGAGGGCCTGGCGACGCTCTGAGCCGCCGGCACGCCGCCCGGTCCCGGGCTAACCGGCCACCCGGTCGGCCGCCGCCAGCACACGGCCGACCGCGGCCAGCAATTGGTCGGCCTCGAAGGGTTTCTCGATCAGCGCGACGGTCGCATCGGCGGCGAACGCGGTCAGGTTGAAGCGTCCCGGATCCCCCGTCGCAAGCACCACGGGCAGTCCCGGGCGCAACTCGCGCAGGCGGCCGAGGAGTTCGATGCCGGAGATCTCCGGCATCGCCAGATCGAGCACCGCTGCGCCGTAGTGTTGCGGCCGGGCGACGAAGGCGGCGAGGGCGTCGGCCGGGCGCTGGAAATAGTCGGCGTCCTGGCGCGCGCCGCGCAGCACGAGGCGGATGACCTCGCCCACGACTTTCTCGTCGTCGACCACCAGCACGGCACGGCCGGACCGCGGGGCCGCCGCCGCTTCCGGCGGCCGGGCCGACGGGGCCAGCGGCAGCCGGATTTCGAACGTGGAGCCGAGTTGCGGGGCGCTCCGGACGGTGACGGTGCCGCCGTGCTCCTTCACGATGCCCTGCACGATCGAGAGCCCGAGTCCGGTGCCTTCGCTCCGCGACTTGGTCGTGAAAAACGGTTCGAACACGCGCGCCGCCGTGGCGGCGTCCATGCCGCAGCCGTCGTCCTGCACCGCGAGCACCGCGCGGCCGCCTCCGGTGTCGTCGCGCGCGAGCGAGACGACAATCTCGCCCGGCCGGCGCCCGATCGCATGCGCGGCGTTGACGCAGAGATTGGTCAGCACCTGCTGCAACTGGCCGAAATCGCCGACAACCGGCACCGCTTCGGGCGGCAGCCCGAGGCGCAACGCGATGTTGCTCCCGATGGCCGCGGTGACGAGCGACGCGGTATCCTTCACGACCTCGCGCAGGTCGAGCACGGCGGGAGCGGTCTGCAGTTCGCGCCGCGAATACTGCATCAGGCGTTTGACGAGCTCCCGGGCCCGGTCGCTGCCCCGGCGCGCGGCGTCCACGGATTCGAGCGCGGGATGCCCCGGCGGCAGCGTGTGCGCGACCATCGAGATGTGCCCGGCGATCCCGGTCAGGATGTTGCCGAAATCGTGCGCGATGCCGCCGGCGAGCGTGCCGAGCGTTTCCAGTTTCTGGCTCTGCAGCAGTTGCCGGACGAGGTGCAGGCGTTCTTCCTCCGCCGTTTTTTCGGCCGCGATTTCCTGCGTCGTGCCCATCATCTGGAGCGGCTGGCCACCGGGGCCGCGGGCCGTGACGTGCCCCACTTGGCGCACCCATCGCCACGTGCCGTCGGCCGCCAGCAGCCGATGGTCGCACCGCCACTCCGCCTCGCGTCCTTCCAGGACGGAATGGAGCGAGGAACTGGTCCGCTCGCGGTCATCCGGATGGGTTTTCTCCAGCCAGGTCCCATCGGTCGCCCCGACCAAGTCTTCCGCCCGAAAGCCCAGAATGCACGGCGCCCCGCAGGCCGTCACCCGGAACACGCCCCGGTCCAGATTCCATTCCCACCACACGAGGCGGGCGGTTTCGAGGGCCATGCGCAGCCGGGTCGTGGTCCGGTGCACTTCCGTCGCGGCGGCGACGCGCCCGGTCAGGTCGGTGAAACTCGCGACCACTTCGCGGCCGCCGTCGGCATTCGCCAGCGGGTTCGTGTACACCTTCAGCCAAATGCGTTTCCCGTCCGCCCGCTCCATCCCCAGACGCTCCGCGCGGCGCGGTTGCCCGGTCCGGAGCGTGACGGCGACCGGATACTCCGTCGGCGGCATTTCCGTTCCGTCCTCGCGCCACACCCGGAGGCGGGCGCTGAAAATCGAACGCCCGATCATCGCCCCGCGTTCCAACGCCAGCATTTCCTCGGCCGCCCGGTTGTTGACCCGCACCCGGCCGTCGGACCCGAAGACCGCGATGCCCTCCGCCACGGTCTCGAACACGGACAGAAGATAATTCCGGTCCCGCTCGGCGTTGCGCTCCGCCTCGACGTATCGGGTGACGTCGATGTTCACCCCGGTCACCCACTCGGGCCGGCCCGCGGCGTCCGGCGTGACAAACCCCTGGGACTCGATGTGGCGGATCGATCCGTCCGGCCGGACAATCCGAAAGCCGATCTGGAAATCGCGCGCCCCACCCCGCACCCGGACGGAAAGGTCGGCCAGCCGCGAGCAATCGTCCGGATGCAGGACGGCGCGGTTGAAGACCTCGGATGTCGGGATCTCGGATATGCCGTAGATTTCGAACATCCGGGCGTCCCATTCCGTCTCGGCGGTGATCAGGTTGCGCCGCCAGTAGCCCAACCGCGACGCCCGCAGGGCCAAGGCGAGTTTCTCGGCCGCGGACCGTTGCTCGGTCTCGCGGCGCCGTTCCTCGGTGATGTCGCGGTTCAGGCCCACGGCCCGGTCCGGCCGGCCGTCGGGGTGGCGCTCCACGATCCCGCTGCCCGAAATCAGGCGCACTTCGTCGCCGCGCCGAATCCGGAATTCGACCCCGAAGACGGGTTCGTCCGCCGACAGGACGTTTTCGAACGCCGCCTGCACCATCGCCCGATCCTCAGGCAGAATCGAACGCTGCCAATCCGGCACGGTCCCGAGGAACTCCTCCGGTTTCCGGCCGTAGATGTCGTGCATGCGCGCGTCCCAAGTCAGCCGCTGGGTCGCAAAGTCGAACTCCCACACGCCGTCCCCGCGGCTCTCGACCGCCAGCCGGACCCGGTCGTTCATCCGGACCAGTTTCTGTTCGGCTTCGCGCCGCCGGGTGACATCCATCATCACGCCGCGCAGCCAAAGCCCGCCGGCCGCTTCCCGCACGACTTTGACGGAGTCCCGGATCCACACAACGCGGCCGTCCGCCGCGAGCATCCGGTATTCCATTTCGTGGTCCTCGCCCCGCGCCGTGGCGGCGACACAGGATTCCACGGCCAGGGCGCGGTCCTCGGGATGGATGTGCTCCGCCCAGAAGTCGGGTTCGCGGCACCAGCGTTCGACGGGATAGCCCAGCACCGCCTCCGCCGCCCGGCTCACATACGTGAAACGGAAGGTCACCGGATCCGCTTCCCACACGATGCCCGGCATCGTCGCGATCAAATCGACGAGCCGCCGGTGCGTCACTGCCAGTTCCTGTTCGGTCCGGCGACGCGCCGTGACATCGAGTTCCACCGCGACGAACCGCTGGACCTCGCCTTTGGCATCCCGGACCGGCCGGCAGTCGATCGCGACCCAATAGGGGCTGCGGTCTTTGCGGTAATTCAGCACCTCGACGTTGAAGCCTTCGCCGCGACGCACCGCGTTCCGCATCTCCGCGGCCACCGCCGGGTCCGTGGCGGGACCGTGCAGAAAGTCCGCGGGCCGGCGGCCGATTACCTCCGTGGCCGGGTAGCCCGACAGCCGCGTGAAAGCGTCGTTGACCCAAGTGATCGCTCCCTGCGCATCGGAAACGACCACGACGTTCGCCGCAAATTGCGCCGCCGTGGCCAATTGGCCGTCATCCGCCAACGCCACCGGCGTTGCATCCGCTTTTTGGGGTTCGGGCTGGGACACAGGGATGAGGGAAGCGCCGATCGAACTTCGCCGGGAATCGAACCGCCGAGGAACCGCGCTTTCGCGGAGGAAAACAATCCCGCCGGCAACCCGACTGCGAGCCAATCCCGCCGCGTCCGCAAATTCTGCGCAGGCAATCCGAGCCCGCGAAGACCCGACAGATCCGATCCGGCCCATTCGCCTAAGTGAATGCCTTAGAGCCCTTCACTCGCGGGAGTGCGCACCGATATCGTTCCTGCAACGTCGCCATCCGGGACAAGTACAGGACAGCGACCAAGGGACAACCGCCCGCGCGCCGACGGCAAAACGGCGCGCGGGCACTCCCCCTCCCGCCCGATCAGATCCGCCGGTGCCCGTATCTTCCGGCCAACGCCAAGCACTCGGCCGCGGAAACAATCGCTTCGGAGCACGTGCCGTCGCGCAACGAAGCCGCCGCCGCCGCCACACCCAGCCCGAGGCACTGCGCCATCGGCCAGCCTTCGTGCAAACCGTACAGCACGCCGGCCGCCAACGCATCGCCCGCGCCGGCGGTCCCGACCATCAGCTCCGCCGGCAATCGCACCGCGCCCTGCCACACGAGCTCGCCGCGCGCGGAGGCCGCGCACACGCCCTCCGGGAAATGCACGATCGCCCAGTCGCGCACCCCGCGCGCGATCAGGTCCCGCGCGGCCCGCTCGACCTCGGCGCGGTCGACGCCCTCGCCGCGCCCGAGCGCGCGACCCGTGAGTTGCTCGGCCTCGAAATCGTTGGCGAACAGCACATCGGTTTCCGGCAACACCGGCGCCACCGTGCCTGCATAGCGCTCGGGCCGCGCGCTCACGCAGTCGACCGATACCGCCAGCCCGGCCGCCCGCGCGCGGCGCAGCACCTCGACCGCCCGCGGCAACCCGTCGGCCCCCGGCGCATCGAGCGCGTCCAACAGCAGCATGTAGGCGAGATGAAACCTCCGCGCAGAGGTCGCCCCGAAATCGAAATGCTCCGGCGCCAGCTGCGCATTCGTGCCGGGGTCGTGGAAAAACGTCCGCCGCCCCGTGCGGCGTTCCGTCATCACGTCCGTGTAACTCGTCGCTCCCGTCGGAGCGGTGCGCAGTTGCGCCACCGAAATTCCGTGCGCGGCCGCGTCCGCGCGGATCGCGCGGCCGTCGGCGTCGTCGCCGAGCAGTCCGA
>JACCDO012002467.1_pt1 | contig 10743 bp, 11 predicted proteins | sample 7446101 | NCBI WGS metagenome assembly JACCDO01 (sample SAMN15323440, study PRJNA562643) | freshwater metagenome | isolation source: river surface water | place: USA:Blue River Watershed | collected 2017-08-16
AAGCGCCAAGAAAGAGTGGTATTGAATTCATCCCTGTCCAAGAGAAACCCATCACCCCTAAGCATTCATTACCCCCTTCGCCTCCACCCAAAGAAGCGCCAAGAAAGAGCGGTATTGAATTCATCCCTGTCCAAGAGAAACCCATCACCCCTAAGCATTCATTACCAGCGCCACCTCCACCCAAAAACACACCTAAAGAAAACAAGAAAATCGAAGCAGACCCATTAAAGGATTTATCATTTCGTATCGATGATTTAAACCAAGAAAAAAAGATCAAACCCATAGATCAAATGGCGATGATGAAGAAAATCGCATTTAAAATGAAGCTTTTTGATGAAATCCCTCAAGTCGCACCTTGGTTAGATGAAACTCAAATACAAAGAAGAAATGAGATTTTGAAAAGGACGCATCAACCCGAACAATACATCATCACTGCTTATAGTCCCCAAGAGAAAAAATGGTTTGATCAAGTTATTCACATCGACATAGACGAACTCTTTGAGAATAAAGAACTAGAAATCAATGATGGATTGGATCTTCTATCATCCAACGAAGTAGAACATATCGCTAGTATTTCAGAAAAACTTGCCCAAAGTCCATCCCCTATACCATCAGCATATACCTATAAAGCCAAAGAAAAAATAGATTGGCAAATAGATTGGCAAACCCTATGGCATGATGAATTAAATCATCTCTCTCCTTATCAAATTCAAGATAAGTATCAACCCATTGTAGAAACATTTCAAGCGCCTATCCAAAAAAGCCACAAGAGAATCAATCTATATGATGAATACCAGCAAGGCAGTGAATACATACATGCAGATATCAATGTTCCTTATTTCTCCATAGAATTTGAAGAGAACCCCTTAGAAAAACAGAAAAAAGAAGATGTTTTAGAAATTGGGAGCAGTCACTTATATATCAATCGCAAATAGATTATTTCTTACAGGTCTTATTGCCTTGTTCCAACCACTTTTTCGCATTTTTAATATGGGGAGAACTCTTATATCGATCTTGTAAAAAGAGTAAAGCATCTAATGCTTTTCTACAATTATCCATCGCCATATAGGTCTTATACAAGAGCACTAATGCACTATCCGCTTGATCTTTGTTGCCAAACTTAGTCACTACTTTTTGGATCGCAGAAACAGCTTCATCATAGCGATTTTGTTTGTAATAACATTCAGCCAAGTTATAGAGCACATCATCAGTCTTGGGATCATCAAAGTGATTTTCTACAAAAAAAGTAAACCCACGAATCGCATCTCTACATTGATCTGCTTTTTTCTTCTCTAATGCATAGATAAATAAACTATCTTTGTCTTGAGGTAAAGGTTCAAGTTGAGCGTTTTCAGTGGGATCAACACTATCCATTGCGCTTTTTCTCTTCTCAATCTCATGCTTTAATTCAGAACTTTGCCCCTTGAGATTTCTAACTTCTTCTTGAATCTCATCTAAGGTCAATTTATCATTGGAATTTGCATTTTTTAAACTCTCCAAAGATCTCAAGAGTTCTTGATGTCTATTTTCAATCTCTTTGGAGATATGCTCTATGGTTTCTTTGTGTTGTGCTTGTTCTTTTTTTTGTATTTCCTTGAGTTGATCGACTTTTGCCTGTAAAGCCAAAAGTTCTTCCTCTATCGCTTGCGCCCTCCAATGAGATGCACAACCACTTAATACATAAATCAAACTTAAAAACAGTAATTTTTTCATATAGATACCTGATGCTTAAATAAAAAAAGCCCTACGAGAGGGCTTTTAACATTAAAATTTAGATTTGTAAAATCAGAAAACTAAATCTTAGTGTGAATTATCTTGCGTCAAATTCAACACGACGGTTCTTAGCTTCACGACGATCGCTTTGAACTGCTGGTCTGTTTTCGCCATAACTTACTGTTGAAAGAAGAGAAGCTGGTACATTCGCACGTAATAATTGCTTTTGAACTTCAGCAGCACGTCTTTCACCAAGAGCGTTATTGTATTCTTCAGAACCTTCTAAGTCTGTGTGACCAGATAACATCACTGGTGCAACATTCTTGCCATTGAGACAAGCAACAACTTCTTTGATCTTAGCCATTTCAGTCTTCTTGATATTAGCTTTGTCGAAATCAAAGTAGATGGGTTCACTTGGACGGCATTGAGTAAGGTTTAATTGACATCTACCAGATACACAATTGTAACCTTCTTCACAACTTGGCTTGTCGGCATTTGGACCACATTCTGGCTTAGCTGTACATGAACCGTTATCACAGTATTGACCTGCACCACATTCACTATTATCTAAACATTCAGCACCACATTGATTGTTACGGCACTTTGCATTTCCTGGGCAAGGACGATTTGGATCACAGTATCCATTTGGATATTGACACTTACTGTCGATACATTGTTTGCCGGCTTCAGTACAATGACTGTTGTCGCGACATTGTTGACATAAATCACCTACACAGTATTGTTGTTGTTCTGCACAGTGCTCATCGGTTTCACAATTTGGATAAGTAGGTCCACAAGCATTTAAGCTCAACAAGAGTGTTGAAGCCATAGCTACATTTTTTACGATATTACGGAGAAATGACATATATTTTCTCTTTTTTGTCTAGGGTTAAAGGTTGTTTGGGGGCTTTAAAACTTTGGCGTTAAAATAATAGATTCAATGCAAATTGTCAATATTTGCGATATATTTTTTTATCTTGATCTCTTTTTTTCACTAAAATGATGTGAATTTGTCTTTTTTGATCAGTAATTCTTTGATTTATCGCTACTTTTTGGCTTTATTTTTTACTTTTGATCGCTTCAATGATCTTTTCACTGATTTTCTCCACTGTGCTCTCGCCTCTATATTGTTTCCCATTGATAAAGAGAGTGGGTGTACCAGTCAAACCAGCTTGTTGACCTTCAATCATATTAAACTCTATCTCTTTTTGTACTTCAGGATCATTCATATCTGCTTCAAATTTCTCAACATTTAAATTGAGTTGGGTCGCAAATTGCTTAAAAATGCCTTCATCAAGTTTCATCTGATTATCAAAAATCAAATCATGCATTGCCCAAAATGCCCCTTGTCTATGTGCAGCTAAAGTTGCTTTTGATGCAAGTGCTGCATAAGTATGGAAAGGCAAAGGAAATTGCTTAAAATACAATGCCACATCATTCTTATGTTTTTCCACAACTTCTTTCATGATATTTTTCATCAAAGCACAGTGGGGGCATTGGAAATCAGCGAATTCTACAATCACTACTTTGCCATTGGGATTTCCCTTAAATGGTGTTTTTTTGACATCAAAATTCATAGGTGGGGTATTTTCATCTAGATATTTATTGATGATTGCATCAAATACTTGTTCTTTGCTCAAACCTTCTTTGTATTTTTGAACACCAAACTTCGCCAAATTGGTCGCAGCAGGACAGGACTTCTCTTGAATACATTGAAGCATAGATTTTTTTTGATTGGGATCTGGGTTTTGATCACAAGGACATGGACCTTCAGACATCAATTGTGCCAAATCTTGTTGGTCTGCAAATGCTAAAGTTTCTGATCCAGTTTCTGGCATAGAAGGTGCCACAATCGCTGGGGGCGTAGGTGCTTGAGGTACTTGATTTTGTGCGTACACATGAGAGAGTAATAGGCTTACAAAGAAAACACTAAACCCCTTTTTAAATAAATGAGTGATCAACATCTGTGAAAATCCTTTCTGATTCAAACTAAAAAGCATAATCATTTTCTAAAAGTCAAGTTTTACAATCATCAATATTTGTATTATGATCATTTTTTAAATCCTATGGTATCATAATCTATATAGACAAAGACAATAGAAAAGAAGAGAGATGAGTCAACAAGTGCCACCAAATGATCAATGGTCTGAATTTGCTTGGATTGGCTTGGGTGCTAATTTGGGAGAATTTGATCAAACCATTAAACGTGCACATCAAGAACTTCAAAATCTCAGCGATGCCCCTCTCTTAAAAAGTGCGATCTATTATAGTGAGCCTTGGGGTTTAAAAGATCAACCGGTTTTTATCAACCAAGTGATTGGCATGATTCCCAAAGATGAACCTATTGAACTCTTACATAAACTACTAGAAATCGAAAAACAATGTCAAAGAATTCGGGATCTCAGGTGGGGCCCTAGAACTTTGGATTTAGATTTATTAACTTGGAAAGATCTGAAGATTCAAAGCGAATTTTTGACTTTACCTCATCCTAGATTACATCTTAGAAAATTTGTACTAATCCCTTGGCTAGAAATTAGTGGTGATCTTTATATTCCAGCACTGCAACAAAATATAAAAGCCCTTCTTCAAAGCTGTCCAGACCAATCATGGGTAAAAAAATGCGATACTTACATACAACAGTGATTCTCATTGCGCTTGGCACTCAAGCCTTTGCACAACTCCCCAAAGGGGTGAAACACAATACTTTGATCATCGATCAATCCAAATGGATCGATTACCTGCCTACCCAAACGCAAAATATCGATCCCAATCGATTATTTGAAGATCGAAATGCTTTATTAAAAGCCCTAGAAAAGAATGTGAATCAATTCCCTGTAGAGCAAATGAATCCTGCTGCGCTTGCTGATATCTCAAGATTAATGCTAGAAGGTAAAAAACCCTTAGATGCAATTACTCTTTTACAACGCGCCATTGCAATTCATCCCAATGATATCAATTTATTTCACACTTATATCAGAATCCTGATCCACCTTGAACAACCTTCTGCCGCCAGAATCCTTCTTAAACAAAAGAGATTTGATACCCAGACTGCGACAAGTTATTCCCATTATCTCAATGCATTGGCATTATATATCGAAAATGATTTGCTCAAAGCCAAAGCTGAAATTGAATGGATCTTAAAGAATGACCCTAATTATATCGGTGAAGATGGGATCGATAGCAATCAACTCAAAGCATTTATTGAAGATATCAATCAAAGATTAAAATAAAAAAGGCAGCATTCCTAGGAACACTGCCTTTTTATGATAAAAATACTAGTTTAATGTTAATCTAGGTTAATTCTATCTTTAAGATCTCTACCAGCCTTGAAAAAGGGGATTTTACGATCTGGGATAGAAACATCATTACCGCTCTTGGGATTTCTACCAACACGAGAATGTCTTTCTTTGATTCTAAAAGAACCCAAACCCCTAATCTCCACTCTACCGTTTTTCACCAGAGCATCCTTCATTGTATCGAACACAGTATTTACAGCGAGTTCAACTTCTTTTTTTTTCAGTTGGTTGATAAACACTTGTGCGATTTCTTCAATAAGTTCGCTTTTTGTCACTTAAACTCTCCAGCTTTTTACCCGAGTAGAGTAATCTTAGTTTTCGCTAGAATCATTACCAGCGCTTGGTAAGTAAGAAGTAACTTCAGCAGAAGCATCTACAGACTTAGCTGTTGCATAGATTGCCTTAGCATCTTTGTCTACGCGAGTGATTTCTACTACGATTTCATCGCCTTCTTTAGCATCTGCCTTAGCATCTAATTCAGCTTTAATGTCTTTTTCTAATTCTACGGTGTTACCAGAGAGAACAGCAGCTTTGTAGAACTTACCAACATTGTACTTCTTAGGAATGTCATAAGCCCAAACATCTTGAGTAAGTTGCTTAATACCAAGGCTGAATCTTTCATTTTCAACATCGATGTTCAAAACAACTGCTTCAACAGTTTGGTTCTTTTCATAGAGTTCACTTGGGTGCTTGATCTTTTGAGTCCAAGAGAGATCGCTGATATGTACTAAACCATCGATACCATCTGTAATACCAATGAAGATACCAAATTCAGTAATATTGCGGATCTTGCCTTCAAGGTGGGTACCCACTGGATACTTTTGATGCAACATGGTCCATGGATTTGGACTGGTTTGCTTCATACCAAGGCTGATTCTCTTGTTTTCTGTATCGATGTCTAATACCACTGATTCAACTTCTTGACCAATTGTCACCATTTGTGATGGGTGCTTAATTCTCTTGGTCCAAGACATTTCAGAAATGTGGATTAAACCTTCAATCCCTTGTTGTAATTCAACAAATGCGCCGTAATCTGTCAAGCTGACAACTTTACCAGAAACAGTGTCGCCAACTTTGTAAGAATCGATCACGATGGTCCAAGGATCTGCAGTAAGTTGCTTTAAGCCGAGAGATACTCTTTCTGTTTCTGGGCTGAACTTGAGAACCTTAACTCTGATGGTTTCATTTTCTTTGACAAATTGAGCGATTTCTTCTGGCTTGGTGATTCTACCCCAGCTCATATCTGTGATATGGAGTAAACCGTCAATACCACCTAGATCGATGAATGCGCCATAATCAGTGATATTCTTTACTGTACCTTCCATCTCTTCGCCTTCGATCAACTTAGCGAGAGTGGCTTTCTTTTGGGTTGCTCTTTCGGTTTCTAAGAGAACGCGACGAGAAAGAACGATATTTCCTCTTCTCTTGTTGAATTTAATGACTTTGAAATCATGATCTTCATTGAGGAACTTTTCGAGATTGCGGATAGGACGAATATCTACTTGGCTACCAGGTAAGAATGCCTTAACGCCTTCGATATTAACAGACAAACCACCCTTAACGCGAGCTGTAACACGGCCACGTACGAGTTCATCCATTTCACAAGCTTGGCTGATTTTATCCCAAATACGAAGCTTATCAGCTTTATCTTTGGAGAGAGTGAAGCTATCTTCTTCTGCATTGTAATCAGCATATACATCAACGACATCACCGATCTTAACAGCGAGTACGCCTTCAACATTACGGAATTCAGCAGTAGGGATTTGACCTTCAGATTTTGAGCCAACATCTACAACAACATATTCATTATTGATCGCAACAACTTTACCACTTACTACAGAATTGGTCTTAAATTGTTTGTTTTCTTTTTCCTTGAGAAGAGCTTCAAATTCAACTGTTTTAGAATCGCTTTCAACAGCGATATCTTCTGGTACAGAGGTTTGCTTACGAAGGGCTTTAAGATCAGGTGCTTTGTATGATGACATAGTACAACTTACTTGAGTGTGAAGCATTGATTGAACCAGAGAACAGAATATAGCAGCCTCTTGAACATCAATGCGAGTCCATAGGGAATAAAAAGGATGCAGTCATATAACTGATTTTTGATGATCTTTCAAATATTTTCATCAATCATCTTTGGTGAATTGGTATTTTTTTATATTTTACGCACCACAACAACCATAAAACCACCGAATTTTTTAAAAATTGCTTGTTTCAATGCCCATGATTCAGCCATTTGTAATACATTTTTAACCACTGGGATTTTATGGAGTAATGCTGTGGGTGTAAACACTCTAATGCCATATACATTTTCTACTTTTAATTCTATAGGAAGATAAGACTTCACATCATCGATAGAATCATATCGGGTATACACCTCTTCATCATTGGTGCTTTCGCTGACTGCATGAGGAGATTTGATATGTTTGATCAAAGTACGAATGGAGTTCTTATTATAAAATTCAAGCGCAGCCACACCATTAGGACGAAGCACTCTACTGACTTCAGACATCACCTTTTTAATATCTTCTATATGTGCAAGCACTTTAAAAGAATAAACAAAATCAAAACTTTGATCTGCAAAAGGAAGTTCTGTGGCACTGCCTACACATACATCTAGTCCTCTGGCTTTGGCTTGTTCCAACATCCCAGGACTAATATCAATCCCTTTGGCTGATTTGGCAACAGGAGCAAGTTCTTTTAGGATTAAACCCGTCCCACAACCGAGTTCCAAAATATCTGCACCTGTGGCAAAAGGTCTTGATACTTCAACTTGTAATTGATCGATAAAAGCATGGTACCCGCCATGTCTTTCTTTTTCATACCAATTGGCAAAATCGTCATAATAACTTTGATTGTCTTTCATCTCTAAAATCCATGCTTCATAAGGGTGAATCGCTTGGCAGACCATGCTTCATAAGGGTGAATCGCTTGGCAGAGCAATACTTTTTTTTCATGATTTTGGCAAGAAAGAATGAATTGTTAACATAAATCAAAGGTTAAAAAGAAAAAAATCCAAAAAGCTTTCTATTTTTGTTGTCTTTTCAAGAAATTTGTATAATAGAAAAAACGCTTCAACCCTCCTTGGTGTATAAAACATCAGAAAAGAGCAAAAAATGAGTGATCAAATTGGAGATCGTCGTGAAGAGGCTGGCTTTGAAGGCGTAGCTCAAGAAGTGCTTGATGAAAAAATTCGCATGTTTAGGGAAATTCTTTTTGAAGAAAGATCAAAGATTTTCCAAAATGCACAGCGTACACTCACCGAGGATATGACGATAGATGTGAATGAGCTATCAGATGAGGTTGACAGAACTGCTTTTGAACAAAATCAAGCTCTTGCTTTCAGATTAAGAAATCGAGAACGACAATTGCTCAATAAGATCGAAGATTCCATTAAAAGAATCGAAAATGGTAAATATTGGTGGTGTGATGATTGCGATGCATGGATTGGTTTTAATCGATTAAAAGCAAGACCAGTGACAACACTTTGCATCGTATGTAAAGAAAAAAGAGAACGCAAAGAACGCTCATCCCATCATTCTAAAAAAACAGATTACTAAGACCCTTTACTGAATATAGATCGAATGATTTAACATGACAAAATACGCGAATCGCTTGTTTCTATCTGTTGTTTTTTTAGCAACAATTTTGGCACATCAATTATATGCCCTTGAACTAGACCCCAATCTCAATACGCTTTGTTTAAATCGAACTGAGATGAGTGCAACACCTTGTGGAGAAGCTGTTCAACCCGATGTAGGTTCATTTAAAAATTTAATGACAGCTTATGGTTTAGCACTTGCCCCCCCAAATCTGACACCAGCCAATACTTTGGGGATCAATGCCACATCTTTTAATCTCGCTTATGGTGTAGTGGGTAATCCTTTTGCCAATGCACCTTGGGCAAATGCCACATCTGGCAAACAAGCTTCACCTACATTGATGAATGCAAATCTCATGGTCAGAAAGGGATTGCCTTATAGTTTTGAATTAGAAGGTAGCCTTGGTTATATGATCAACACAGAGCTTTTTGCTGTGGGTGGTGGGATTAGATGGGCTTTGCATGAAGCTGTGAAATTAGTACCTGTGGATTTTTCTGTGCGATTTAATGTCAGAAAAGTCATGGGTTCAAGCCAAATCGATATGACCACAACAGGTTTAGATTTCAGTTTAGGTCATGAATTTGGGATATTGAAGTTGTTTAGCATTGCCCCATATATCGCATATAGCCCTATGTGGATCTATGCAAATTCAAATGTATTGGATGCAACACCTGGTACATTTAATGCACCAGCTTTGGCACAAAGCAATGCAAGAGCTGACTCTTTTGTTTTTGCTCAACAAACCATTGCTGTCCAAAGATTTACTGTAGGCGCTAGATTTTTAATCGGTGTATTACAGTTAATTCCAGAAGCAACTTTTAGTGGCAATCAAAGCAGCTATTTTTTAAATCTAGGCCTAAGAATTTAAATATCTCTCCCCTCCTTATTAAAGTTTAGATCATGAGCATTCACTTACAGCCTTTATACCAAGCTAAATTGAAATCAAAAAGCAGAAGTGTTCCTCAATATGACCCCATATTGATCGAAAAAAAATCTAGCATTGAAATCAATATGGATGTGATCGAAAAAGAAAATGCAGAAAAACAAGCTCAAATCAAACAAACCCAACAAATTTTATCTGCATTTATTCCCCTAAGCACACCAGCCCCCTATGAGATTTCTGCCACAGAATTCAAAGAATTAGAAAGAGATCCTATTGATCAGCCCGTGCTTAGAGATGATGAGATTAAAATGATCTCTAGGGAATTGACTGTAAATCGTCCTAAACTTGCATTGGGTTTATTTCTTAGTCTTGTGTTGATCTTTGCTTTATTTGTGATTAATCGCAGTAATCTCAGCTTATTTATCGATGATCCTTTTACTGCCATTGAAAAAGCCTTTAATCCAGAGATTAAACAAGAAGAAGCTATGGATGGGGAAGTGCAACAAGAAGCAAAGATTTTGAAGACAACTCAATATGGAACGCTTGAAGTTTTGCCTCAAAGCATCAAAATGGAATCAATGAAAATCGATGGGAAGAACTATTTGATTGCGAGTTTAAGTATTCAGAATAATAGCAACCGTGCTTGTTCTAATATTCAAGTGGAAGGATATTTTGGGGGACAGAAAACCAAGGGGATTTCTGTGCATTTGATCAAAGATGAACCGATCAAGATTGAACAATTAGAAATGCCATCAAAGGATGTATTACAACCAGGGGAGAAAGCTTTGTTTAGGGCTTTGGTTGATGGGAAATATCGGGGGCAAAAAGTTGGGGGATTTAAGATTTTATTTTTTGAGAGCCGATAGGCAATCAAAAATCTTTTCACATTTGTCTAAGTTTGATAGCTTTATCTTTATGTAAGCTCGATCTTATGTGCTTGTTCTTTAAAAATGGAATACTATTTAAAGGCAATCAAGTAGTTTTAATCCACTATATCTTCGATTACAAAAAGGTAATTTTAATAGAATCCCACTATCAAAAAAATGATCCGAATTTGTCGTAAAAAAAACACCTGTATAGATACTGATTAAACCTATTGATATGATCGGACGAATCCTCACTCCATTGTATGATTCTTGATCGTTTTCGTAATGCATGTAACCAAAGTCTAAACCTAAAAAAGCAAGACCTAATTCTAAACCAATACTGCTCTTGCTCTTTTGATCGAAATTGCTGTAGTGATCAGCAT
>JACCDO010032390.1_pt1 | contig 10742 bp, 5 predicted proteins | sample 7446101 | NCBI WGS metagenome assembly JACCDO01 (sample SAMN15323440, study PRJNA562643) | freshwater metagenome | isolation source: river surface water | place: USA:Blue River Watershed | collected 2017-08-16
CTGTTCATTCATACATGCTGCGTCTTTTACATAATGTTTATCTAATCCACATTCGCCAACCGCAATAATCATTTTTTTAGCTGCCATCTGATCTATAAATTCTATTTCCGCATCAGTATCAAATACCTCAGGAGGATCAAAGTCGTGAGTCCAAATAGATCTATTGGCTTGAATAGATTTCGCACAAGCATCTAATGGATAAATACCCAATGCAGGCACCAGCATCTGCGGATACTTCGTGCACAAGTCCAGTATTGCCCGGTTCGACTTTGGATCCAATCCATTGACCACAATCTTGTCTAATCCACCCGCGCTGCACTTCGCAATAATACTGTCAATAACTCCTGGTCCCTCGAACTGTTCATGAATGAGGTGAGTGTGTGCATCGATGAAGTTGCTCGCCATTCTGAGTCGTGATTGGTGCACGCGCTGCAGCAACACGCGGGAGATTAGCATAAGCAGCACCACCACAAGGAGCCTCATTCATGTGCATCACATTTGCGCATCTCGACATGGTCCGGTCCCTCGGGTCCTGGACCCATCATCGAATGTACTTGTATGAGTAGAATTCGCGTTGTAGGAGGCAAATAGATCAAAACCAGGTATAATTATACATGTCAAGCTCGATTGATACTCGAAGAAGCTATTGGCTGGACTGCACGGCATCGGTAACCAATTTAATGCGGGTAATAACACAAACTATTATTAGCTAGCCACTCAATGACAAGTGACCACAGATTGTAAGAGTCTCCTTTATACAGTCAAATCAATACTTCGTCCTATTGATCATCAAAGATCTTGGTACCATTTCATGGGGCCGCCGGTAATTTGGCGATGTTTCAAAATTTGCACTTCCATACCTATTATCACGTTAATCAGCGCGAATATGCGCGTGTTTATAGATGCTGTGGCCGGATTGGTAGCGCGATTTGCGCCTCTGTGGCTGCTAAGCGCGTCACTGCTGGGCGGCAGCGAGTGGGTGTCTTGGTGCATGCTTGTGCTGGGTGCTCACGACAACGAGTCCTTTCTGGAATGTATTCATCGCTATGGTGCAGGTATAAATAATGATAGAATAATTTGTCCAACCCAAAATCTAATGGGTTTAATGGTATTGATTCCAGATGCTTTTCGAAGCAATGCTTTGATAGCGTGTGGTGTAATACTACAGATTGCTACAACTGTTTTGATATACAAGTACAGTGTGAAAAATAATAAGATGATACTATGGAAGCTATATTGGTTTAACCCAGTCATTATAATTGGATGCACCAATTCATTCTTGCTATGTCTTCATCATTTTCTCGTAACACTTTTATTGACTAGTATAGAAACCACTTGGACAATTGCTGCGATAATATCGTTAACTTTATTATCGTCGTGGTTTGATTTCACATACATTGGTGCTGTATTTATAGTGTGCTATTCTCTTACAATGCCTATTAACCACACCTCGAGGGATAGAAAACTAGGCGCAAGATTAGTGTCGATATTATATGCATCCTTGTTAGTTGTTTTCGTCGGCTTTATCCTAATTTACTATCTCCGATATAACACTTCTCTAGTAGACGGCTGGTATGAGCAAGTTTACAGGTCTCTTTTTATACCAAAGCCATCGCAACAGTATTACCGTCCTTCAGCAGGAGTCTTATGGTATCTAGAAGCATTAGCATTCAAGTCACATCAATTATATTTCCATTATTTCACATTATTGCAACCATTGCTGTTTTCACTGCCAATATTCGTTCGTTTCTACGGGATACTGAAGAATGACGTCATTCTTATTGTCACTTTAATGTTGGTTTTATTTTTGCGGCGTTCGGATAACTACATGGACATAATGTTACTATTACTGCTGCCGCTAAGAACAGTTGATGTATTGACCCAAATGCGATTCTTACCCCTAATTCTGTTCAGTGTGGTGACCACAGCTGTAATCAGCCCGTTAATGCTCTCCCTATGGATACAAAGCGGTAGCGGCAATGCAAATTATTTATTTTTCCAAGGGTGGGTCATGTGTATCTTCATTGCATTATACATCACTGAGTATTTGAATACAGCAGTACGCATGCTGCTGACAGACGAGGAAAAAGACAAAGACGTGTAGTTCTTGTTCATAGTTGTTACAATTTGTACATTTGTATAGACATAATCTGCTATTTGGTTACTCGGAGCTCAATTCGCACAAATCGAAGTTTATTACTTAAATCTTTGATAATGTGACACTTGTACTGTGGATATTGATGCTTGATATAATCATCTATTACTACCGGGTGGTGATGCGACACTTCTAACCACACCTCTTGCGTTCCGAGAGGAGAGAGTAATGTCTCTGCATTATGAATGATATCTTTAATTATATTCAACCCATCAGTGCCACCATCTAATGCACCATGATCTTCATACAATCTTACTTCGGGATCCAAAGCCAGTACATCGGATGACGGGATGTAGGGAGGATTACTTACGATAATATCATATTGCTCGTGGTTCGTCTTGTCTCTGGCATGCTCAAGAAAACTTTCATGTAAACAAGTATATCTAGAATCGTTTAATAGACGTTTCGCGTTTAGACTAGCTAACTTTACGGCTGTTTCGCTAATATCTAGTGACGTGCAGACTGCATTTTTTATTTGAGATAATAAAGTAATACCGATAATACCTGTACCAGCTCCAATATCCAATATTCTTGGTGCTTTCATATTCATTAAAGTCGATTTATGTGCATTAATTATATATTCGCACAATTCTTCCGTTTCTGGTCGAGGTATCAGAACGGGAGGCTGACACAAATATGTTAATCCATAAAAGTCCCAATTTCCTATAATATATTGAACCGGTTTGTGCTGTATTCTTTCATTTAAATGTGTATTTAATTGTGTTATTTGCTCATCTGTGAGATATAGTGTGTTTAAATTCTTATTAAAGTCCGATAACCGATATCCAATTTTTGTTACATCACACAGTAAATATCTTGCCGACGCTTCTGGATCAGACGCATTTCCTTCCTTCAATGTTTGAATTGCCGTTTCAAATGCATTTTTAAGCGATAATGGTGCGTACGAGCAGGTTGTGGAGTTTAAAGCCCTCCGCGCCGTCAACAGAGCGAGGCCTCGAGAGTGGGAGTGTAGTTTCACAGCGAGCACGTGCAGCATAAGTGAAAGCCACAAAAACAAGCGCATTACACGCCTCTGGCACCTTTCAATCAAGTTGATTTTTATTGTTTTCTCCAAAACTTACCGGACCACGACAAGAATATAATAATATATATTCACTACGTATGTGATAGTAATCATTGGAAATGACTCGCTGTCATGGAGGATGCAGAAAAAGAGTTATTAACGGAAGTTATTATGATAAGATTTGGTTGAAAAACGGAATATATAGTGATACGCGGTTTCCATAAGCAACTAAATGTGACCAGTAGGATGCAATGACACGCTTAATGTTGACATATTTGACACGATCCAAGTCACTAATTACAAAAGTTTCCTGGTTCAAATGTAGGTACATAATACGTGGTGCCGCAATACCGGTTGAAGGAGGATGAGCCAGTGCATTTCTTCCTGAAACAGAAACAGCGATAAAAAATGAGCGAGTCCAAGAGCGACGGTCCCAGCGTGGTCGACCGCGTGCAGGAATTCTGCCTATCGATCCACATTGAGGAGGAGTTCGAAGCCTTTTGCAAAGAGTACCAGGAAATATTCAACAATCAGGACCATAAGGATAGCTCCGATGAACATCCGATGGTTTACTACGACGTATACAAGGCATACCTGGACAGATTCGAGGGAAAGATCGAGAAATTTATTGTCGACCAAGGCTATAATGTTACAGATTTCTATCTCGAATGCCAAAGTATATTGAATAGTGATGATGTATACGGTACTAAAAGATTTTTTGTGGAAGCGTTGTTAGCTACTAGTGAATATGAAAGCTTCTATATGCTTATAAGGAATGAAGTGCGTAAATATAACAAAAAATGATGCCACCCAAAGGATATAGATGTAATATAAAATAATTTTTGTATCATATAACGTACGCTGCAGAAAGCGATCAATCTCTACAATACTGATGTTTATTTACATCAATTATAAAACAAGATAAACATGTTTATTGTAATTAAAATTACATTAAGTATTTACATTTCTCACAATTAAGGAAGTAAAATATATGCTATCATGACACGTTTATCTGAAACTGGCACAATAGTCAAGATGTAGTCACCTGGTTTGATAGATTCAGTGAAATCAGCACATATAGTCTGCGAGTCATCGGGTTTGCGGTGGATATATTTCATTAACTTGGCCTTTTCTTTATCGAAGACGAAATTATTACTGGATGGAGATAGATAAACTTCGGTTTGAACCTCCCAAAATTGTTGGTAGCCATTAGGAAACTTACCCCATACACCAGCAGGACCACACATCCATATATTCCCTTCATTTTCAATTTTAATTTTCAAGGATAATGGATCATTTTCGTTATTTCCATGATACACAATTTTGTAATCTTTATATCCGCGTTGCTTCGCCTGTTGGATAGTACCCGCATGATCCACTTCATCGATATTTGCATGAGTAAATGCAGGCTTGTTGGTACCCGAGGGTATAACTAATGTATCTAACTTGAGTGATGGGTCAGCAACTGGATCAAAAGTTGTAAAACAGCGCAATTTATCACTTATTTGAGGAAATGGTGAGCTCATAGTGTGTATTGCTGAGTGAGGAATGTACTTGTGCTCTTGATCAATATGTTTCAATTCCTTCGCATGCAATACCGTCACACTCTCTAAAGTGGAACCAGTACCTTCTAATTCTTTCATTATTGTCTCGATTGCATCCTTGTATATTAATAACCAAAAATATGAAAAATGGGCTGCTCTTATCTCATGACCTGGCACTGATGGATGCCACGATGCTGCCCCTTCACCCCATGATGGTATATATGGTCCCATGCACTTATAGGGAGCATAATATTCATGATTCCATAGCTGCAAGCCGGCTGTTTTATATTTCTCCAACAGTGAGTGGAATTGATTAAATCCGTGGTCAATCACAAACTTGTTATTTTCACTAACCAATTTAATTGGATCACTCTTTAATAAAGTTAACAATCCCTTTTCCTCGTGATTCAATACGTGATTACGGTCTTTTGGACAATCTTTTTCGTGCCAATTAGGGGTATTTGAACCAGTGAATACAACAATTGGACGGGAAGATAATGCTAATGATTGACGCACAAATTGCTCAAACACCGCAATGAATCTACTATCTGAGGGAAAACAATTATACATTTGTTCCCAATGTACTATGTCAGCATCAGCACCTGCAAAAGTTTGGATACAAAAATCATAAGGCATACAAGGATTATTGCCTAGGGCAGCATTTCTACTATCTACTTCAATTCCCAAAGCACCTAATGGTCCAGACATCAATTCATATGTTTTTACTGTCAAAGATTGGTTAAATAGGGAGTCATGGCCAGCAGTAACCGAGCTACCCATAAAACCAATCACAAATTTCTCTTTTTTACCCATCAATGAACCATATATCTTTTCCTTATACTTCACTTTTAGAACTTCCCATGATGTGTGCGACATTGTTACTGACTTCAAAAAATTTGGATACTCGTCAATAGCCCATCTCGCATGTATCTTTCCTATCATAGATACGGTTTGTTCCAATGCATTTTTTAGTTTCTCGTTAAAATCTGCTGCCGCAAAGGCTTGGATAGCACACAAGACCAGGCACCACGTACACCACCTCGATAATGCACTCATCCTTACTGAGACTGGCTGGAATCACGACATCCTTCGCTATCTGCGCCCTATTGCGGGTATATACAATTCCTCAAAATAACGTCGTTGTCAATCAGCGCAAATAAAGTAATGGGACTAGTAAGGTCATTGGAGTCGATTTATTCTCATGATCATCGTTATCTATCGGATGCGAATAAACCTAATTATTAGGATACAGTGCCTGATTGATAGTTTAGTGTAAGTTAATAGAAGATCAAATTGCCTATTTTCCTCCCCATTCTTTTAACCCTCCTTATGCTTTTATTTACTCTTATTCAATCTCATCCTCTAATTCTTAATCCAAGTTCATTCCCTAAACCGGCCCCGTTGTCATACGTGTGTGTGCAGTAGCGAGTGGTCGTTTGGACACATTCAACATCGTCGTCTGCACGCAGGGCTCATCCTTTTCACCGCCGTGCGCCACACGAACGTGCTTGGGCTAATCAGAGCCAATCAATTCCCGTCGCAGCAACATGAAGTATTCATTGATTGTTGCACTCGTTGTGGTTATAGCAACGTTATCTTTTGTCAATTCATCGTATTTATCGACTAAGCATCAATTAAATGCACACCTATACCATGATAATGAAGTAGGCAAACTACAAGGAGAACTGAATTATGGGGTAGATGCACTTCAACATCGCATGAAGCGCTATTTTATGATTAAAGGTGGAAAGAAAGAGGGTAAAAAGAGCAGTAAGAAGACCAGCAAAAAAGATATAAGTGTAGATACAGGTGATAATAAAACGAATAAAGCTGATTTAGCTACGGCCATATTAACAAAGAAACAGCAACCTAATATGTTACTGGCTGATGATTTGCTTACAGATGATCATTCTTCAGTCGGAATAAGCAGTGCTAAAATGAAAGAACTTGGTTTATTTAGTGGCGACACGGTATTATTAAAAGGCAAAAAACGTAAAAGTACAGTCGCCATCGCTATCACCGATAATTCCGTCAACGATAGTAGAATCAAAATGACCAAAGTTGTACGATCTAATTTACGTTTGCGACTAGGTGATGCGGTCACTATTACAGCATTACCTGAATTGAAATCTGCCAAGAACGTGCAAGTACTGCCATTCAAGGACACAGTTGAAGGGTTAGAAGGCAACCTATTTGATGTATTTGTAAAACCATATTTTAACGAGAAGTACAGACCGTTAAAGGTAGGAGATATCTTCATAGCAAGAGGCGGAATGAGAGCAGTAGAGTTTAAAGTAGTTGGAATAACCCCCAGTGATGAATCTGATACTAGTGATTATTGCATAGTTGGCCAAGATACCGAAGTGATATGTGAAGGGGAATCATTAGGTAGAGAAGAAGACGAACGTCTCAATGAAGTCGGTTATGATGACATTGGTGGTTGCCAAAAACAGCTAGCACAAATACGAGAACTAGTTGAATTGCCATTAAGACATCCACAAATATTTAGAACTGTGGGTATTCCTCCCCCTCGTGGTGTCTTAATGTATGGTCCTCCTGGTTCAGGTAAAACTATGATTGCTAAAGCTGTTGCAGCTGAGACTGGTGCATTTTTGTTCGTGTTAAACGGACCTGAAATCATGTCCAAGTTAGCCGGTGAAAGTGAATCAAACTTGAGAAAAGCATTCGAAGAAGCAGAAAAGAACTCACCGTCAATCATATTTATTGATGAAATTGATTCAATCGCCCCTAAGCGTGACAAAGCAGGAGGTGAAGTAGAAAGGCGTATAGTATCACAATTACTAACACTTATGGATGGTATCAAACCTACCTCCAATGTGATTGTCATCGCATGTACCAACCGCCCCAACGTCATCGATCCGGCATTAAGACGCTTTGGTCGTTTTGATCGTGAGTTAGATATCGGTGTGCCTGATGACGCTGGTAGACTCGAGATATTGCGCATCAAAACCCGCAATATGAAAGTAGCCAAAGACTGTGATTTGGAGCAAATCGCAAAGGATACCCACGGCTACGTCGGCGCAGATATCTCCCAACTGTGTATGGAAGCCGCATTCCAATCTCTTCGAGAGAAGATGCATTTGATTGATGTTGATGCCGAAACAATCGATGCAGAAATTTTAGATTCTATTGAAATAAATATTGATCATTTCAGACACGCATTGAGTGTCACCAATCCTTCTGCATTACGCGAGAATGTAGTGGAAGTGCCAAACGTGTCATGGGCGGACGTCGGAGGCTTGGAAGATGTCAAGAAAGAGTTGTACGAAACAGTGCAATACCCAGTTGAACATGCAGACAAATTTGAAAAATTTGGCATGCAACCATCGAAAGGAGTGCTATTTTATGGCCCACCTGGGTGTGGTAAGACGCTGCTAGCGAAGGCGATTGCCAACGAGTGTGGCGCCAACTTCATCTCCATCAAAGGTCCCGAGTTATTAACAATGTGGTTTGGTGAATCCGAAGCGAATGTGCGCGACTTGTTTGATAAAGCCAGAGCCGCTGCACCATGTATCTTATTTTTTGATGAAATGGATTCTATTGCCAAGGCACGTGGTGGTGGTGGTGGAGGAGGATCCAGTGAAGCAGGTGACAGAGTCATCAATCAAATACTCACTGAAATTGATGGTGTTGGAGCAAGAAAGAGTGTCTTCGTGATTGGAGCTACCAATAGACCAGACATTCTAGATAATGCAGTGACTCGTCCAGGGCGGCTTGATCAACTTATATATATTCCTCTACCCGATTACCTGTCTCGGTTGTCTATATTCAAAGCTAACTTGAGAAAAGCTCCCGTTTCACCTGAAGTAGATCTAGACAAATTAGCCAAGTCGACCGAAGGCTTCTCGGGTGCGGATATCACAGAAATCTGTCAACGTGCTGCTAAAAACGCTATTCGTGAAAGTGTCGCAGCTGGTGTGGAAAGGGCGAAACAAATCGCCTCTGGTGAAATCAATGAGGACGATCCATATGATGATCCCGTCCCATTCATAAGACGCGATCATTTCGAAGAGGCCATGTCCCGCGCTAGACGCTCGGTCAGCGACAAAGATATTAGACAGTATGAACAATTTATGTCCAAGATGAAAGCGGATGCATCGGCAGCTGGTGCTGGTAATTTCTCCTTTGACGAAAGTGAGAAGAAGGAGAGTGAAGGGGGTGATGGTGGCAATGACGATGACAATCTGTACGGTTAGAACAGGTAGACGAGTAGTAACAGGATATCCTTACATTTAAATACATAGATACACTTTTCTTGTAATAAACAAACTAATAACTATCGAACACTTCCGCCATGTCCTTTTTCTTGCCGATAATCCAAGTGAAATCCTTGTCTTCCGCGGTGGCTAACGGGTCCTCCTCTTCGTACCGCATGTCCTTCCCGTAGCAATAGCGCATCCGATCACTCAAAAACTCATCATATTGCCTCACTATATTTGGACAATCATCGAGGATCTTGCTGAAGGTATTGACATCTAGATACCGCAAGCATATATTGTACGCCGGTTGCAGCTGCGCCGCATTCCCATTTGCTTCTTCATCTTTCTCCTTATCCTTTTTGCTATCAAAAAATGAAACCGTTTTAGTGCCTCCATTCCCTTCACTGTGGCGGTTGTTATAGTCATTCTGGAGTGCTGCCTTCTCTTCATCAAATTTACTAGTATCAAAAATTGCTTTCTTATAACATATTTGCCGAAATTCATCGCGGTACAATCTAGCCATAACCTGCCGCTGCTCTTCGTTGCTGCAGGCGCTCAAGAAGGTGTGTAATGCACTCTCTAATAGAGGTAAATCACAATTATACTCGGCAAATATCTTAAATATATTCTTTAACTTGACGCCTGGTGGATCAAGCGGCTTGTCGATGACGTACCAAGTAGCCAAGATTTCCGCGTAACGGATAATATTCTTTTTTAATGGATCGAAGGCACTGAACAGTGCTGCCAAGCTTTTTGGTGGGGTAATCTCAAAATAAGGGGTCTTGAGTAATGCCTTGATAAAATCTGCCCGCTTGAACTGAGTGGCATTGCCATAGCGCTTCGCCTCACTCTTGAGCTTGATAGCTAGTTCATGTAATGCTGTCGTCATATTTTGATCTCGCTTCAATCTTGCTTTCATGGTTCTAAATTGGGCAGTAGAATTACGCCAGATAGCATCATAAAGCATACTAACATTCGAATGTTGCATGCGTAAACGAAACTTCAACTCATCCGTGGATTGAGTGTGAACAATGAATGCGGTAGACCCAGAATAACGCAGTGTATCACTTGCATCACTTAATGTATGAGCCTCATATGGTGGGACTATTCTTTTCATGGATGACCGCAAGGTGGCATTAGCTGTGCGAGATACACGATCATTCCATATATCTTCAAATAACTGTTTCGTTGACGCAGTAAGTGATATCCGCTGCCCCGCACTTTCTAATTTAGTATTTTCGCGCAGTGTTTCAGCAAGATTTTTAGCCCTATCAACATAGTCATCAATAGCATTGGAGGTGCTCGGTCTCTCCTCCATACTCACGGTGGTCTCATTAGAATACCTGTAAGAAGTTGGGGGTCGTTTATGCCTGTAACCGGTTGCATACTCCGTATTTTCTGGCCACAATTTAGGTGTTTCCATGCCATTAATTGTATTAAATGTCGCCAATTTTATAGGTGGCACCCATTCATCTACGATATCATCACCATTATTCAGAAACTTGGGAGTATACTCCGTTCTTGTACTCGAGGGAGGTCCAAATGGCATTGTTAATCTTTGTTTAATACTCTTTGCGCCTTTGAATCCATATCTGGATGCTGCACTGATGATATTGTTATCAGGCGGTTCAGTTTTATTCTGTCTACCTAGATACCAAGCTGGCTGATAAGGCGTATGAACTATACCATCCCGCAAGGATGTACTCGTATAAAATACACGATCTGGGTCATCTAAACACTTCTTGGTCTGATACTGCACCATTCTGAATTGATCATAATGTGCACCTGGTGGTATTTTC
>JACCDO010322418.1_pt1 | contig 10742 bp, 8 predicted proteins | sample 7446101 | NCBI WGS metagenome assembly JACCDO01 (sample SAMN15323440, study PRJNA562643) | freshwater metagenome | isolation source: river surface water | place: USA:Blue River Watershed | collected 2017-08-16
ACTGTTGGAAAGTGGTGTATGCCCAAAACATACAAGGACCTTGACTGTGTTGGTTCACGCAGCCGTTACCTGGACGTGCCGCATCATTACTATATGGAACTCAATCCATATGTTATTGGCACACGTCGCCCTCCACTTGACGCCGCAGACATGGAGGCCTTCCCCTACAAGTGGACTCACACCCTTGATACGGCAGACGCATATCATTACTACATCAAGATTGAGTCTGTTGATGGTGCAGTGGCCGCATGGAAGACCAAGGACGGCGCGGTGGCTGCGGAGCCAGGCAATGCGGCATGGGAAGCCAAACAGGAGTGCGATGATGATGCATGCTCCTGCTGCTCTGAGTAATCATTTGAATCTTTGCATAACAATCATAACAAGTTCTTCATATTCTGCAAAAACGTCACCAGGATTCACATAATCTGTAGAGATAAACTTGTGTGTATTTTCTTCAATCCTTTGTAACAATAACTGACGAATTTTTGCATGTTTGAAAACAGTCGTACATGTCATGACATATTTTAAAATACTTACAAAATGCAAGAATTGTGATGATTCTTTTATATAAGATTCATTGTCTTCCAACATATATTGTAGTGCTTGGCATTCATGTTTATACATTATTATTTATAATAACGTAGAAACTTTACATATAAAGTATGCATTTTAATCAGATTTTGGGAATAAACGTTGTTCAACAGTTTGCATAAATTCTTGTTTATTGACATAGGGTGCTTCAGCCTTATTTTTTCGTGTGGCAGCCGCGCCTTTGCCTTTCAAACACGCACGAATCGTATCTAATTGTTTGGAAGATTGAGCTTTTTGGAACTGCATTTTATGATGTTCATAACATTGTTCCATTGCACCCATAATGCCGCGCGTGCTTGCCGTTTTCCGTGTACGTTTGACTTTATCTGCCAAATCCTTATTGAACTGTTTGCATTTAAACAAACTTACGGCATGTTTTTCTTTAACTTTGTGCGTTTCGGATTGAAGTTTCGCTATTTCATCGGTCAAAAAGTCAATTTCGGCGTCTTTGATTTCCGCGGGCTTTGTCTTATCCTTACGTATACCTGTCACTTGTTCTTTCATTTGTTTCACTTGGGTTTTTATCAATTCTGTTTCGGCACGAATGATTTGGTTACAATCTTGTTCCGTAATTTGTTCAGCCAATAACGCATCTATGGGCATATTGCTAATGCATTGTTCTGCCAACTCTTCCACTGACGGCACACGTTTTATACCAGCGGAGTCTACCATTATGGTTTCAAATACCGGTTGTGAAAACGATGTTGGGTCATATTCACGATTCAGGTAACTTATAAGGCCCTTTGCACGCTGCTGAAAATAATCACGTCCTGCGCCTGAAATCACACCAGCATCATCTGTATAGCGTGCGCGATATTCGTTAAACGGCACAAGACGGTCTTCTTTGGCAGGAATCAGTGTATTCAAAATGTCAAATAAGCCCGCAGGTGAATCTGTAATCGGCGTAGCAGTCATCAGCAGTGGACGTACAGATTCATCACCGCTGCTCGCATAACTTTTGTGAATATAGGATTGTATAGTTGCAAAGTCTGCAGCTTCGGACGCCGACAAATCGCCGTCCTGCAATTTATGTATTTCATCAATAATCAAAAAGGTTTTGTGCAATGGGTCGCCAGGATGTTTCGCGTGCAGCACACGCCCAAGTTCGTTTTTCTGTTCCAGTGCATTTTGAAACATACGATAACTGATTGGCGGAATCCAGGTGCGCCCCAGTGCACGGCGTTGGGCCCCTAACTCTTCAGGCAGTGTTTTGCCCTGTTTGAGTTTTTCCATATTTGGAATGGAACATACAAGTCCAAACAGATTTTTATACACATCTGCCATTAACGCGTTGCGTGTTACCCACAAAATCGTGTAACCGGCTTGTTCAAAATATGTGGTTGCAGCAGCAACAGCCATACACGTCTTGCCGGTACCCACACTATGCCAGGCAAATAAGCCCTTGAATGGGCTGTGTGGTGTTAAATAATGCCGCACAAAATCCTGGGTTTTTGTAAAGGTCGCAGCCTTTCCTGACGATTTGGGTGGGCATCCACTTTTCACTACAGGGCTTTCCCAACGAAACTTATTATACAATTCAGACACACCTGTTTGGAATTCAGAAAATGGTAGCCGACGCAAACGTTCCAATTCGGCTCCAAGTGCTGCGGCGTCTTTTACGGAAACTGCCTTTTTGGGAGACGGAATAGGTGACGCTGGTTTTGGGAAAAGAGGTGCATCATCTTCAATAACAGGAACTGGGCTTGGCGCGCGGCGACGACTATGTTCTATGAGCGCCACTAAATATCCAGGCACACCGCGCATATAATCACAATATGTACTACGCGTGCGTGTAACAGGCAAACCACGTTCCGCAGCCACAGTTTTCATTTGTTTGACTGTAAATGGAAATAACGCCGATTTGGATTTCGCACATTTTGTAAGAAGTTCATCGGTCAGTTCATCTGTTGTATGAACTGCAACAAGTTTAGGGCGCGCCCCAGCGGCCTGCGCCGGCGCAATTTCGGCAATAACTTCAATGTCCGCGGCTTCCATAAGCGCCGATTCAATATCAAAATTATTAATATTATAACTCAAGTCATAATCAACCGCTGTTTGAATTGCAAGACGTGTTAATTCGTTTGTAATATTTAATAACGCCAAATCTATGCCAGAATGTGCCATCATAAGTTCGTGCGCATCTTCTGGCAATGACATATTGTATATGTATACCTGAAGAGGCCAACCACGTCGTGGCAAGAATGGTAAACCCATTTGACCACAAAAACGTGTTGCACGTCCAACCGCCTGCTTTAAATCCGATGTGGCAAGCGCCGGTTCCATCAAATGTACATATTTCACATCAAACAAGTCAATGCCTTCTTTGTATTTTGAATCCAATACAATTATGCGAATGTGTTCACCGTGCACATTGCCCGGGCGCGCATTAAATGCTTTAAGTACAGTTTTTTTGGTTTCAGAGGAAAGTGGAGTATGCCATAGTGGCAGTGATTGTAAAAGCACAAAACCGTTGCTTCCACCGGGCACTGCGGGCTGCGGTTTGTATACAGTTTCACCGTCCTTTGTTTTTACCATTTGGCCATGCAGTTTCATATACTTATCCTGCCATCCCATACGAAGTTCAAATCCCGCGGCCAATAAAAACGACGCAATCGCCTTTGCACCATGCGATGACTCACGAATATCTGTATATATAAAATGCTTGTACATTGTGCCGTGTGTCTTCATATCGGCGTCATCCAATTCGCGGATTTTTTCAATTAATAGTGTGAATTTTGCACTGTAGTCTGGCGTTATGTCGGCAGGATTGAATTTAGGCGAATCTGGCATTGCCGAAAACGGAAGCCGCACTGTATTTACGGTTTTACGAATGCACGCGGCGGTTTCCGAAAGACGCGGTCCCTTCTTGATAGGCGATACTGCATCATTTCTGGACATTTCTACTAATGCCGATTATTTTATCGCCGCCCAGAAGTAAGAGGTATGCCACCGAAAACCAATATTACATCCCAGGATATATTGGATGTGACGCGCATTGCGAAGGAAATCTATGGTCCTGCAGCGGCGGAAAAATTAGGTCTGTTTGGAAAACACACGGTCGCCAAAAAAGGATTTGATGGTCCGTTACCGGATGTGATTGGATATAGTCAACACGGCGGTGAATGTGCAAACGATACACTTCAAGAAATTCTTATGTTTGCGGATACTATTCGCGAATACACACAGCCGATTGTATATGGACTGACTCCCGAACAATTTGACCTGCGGTCAAAACTTACGTTACCGTTTAATAGTTGGAAACGATATACGGATTACTTCAAGTTTATACAAAAACGATTTCACGCACATTATGATGTATTGAATGTGATGCGTAAGAAAGGCGTAAAAGCACAACGCTATCGCAAAGAATTTGAAACTGTATGTTTGTTGGATCCTATTTTTGGACAAAAGAAGGCACTTTCGCCGGAAACAGGCATATTGAGTTTGAAACGGTTAAAAGAAGAACTGGTGTACACACAATCTGGCATGTTAGATTCGTTGACTCATGATACGTATGTAACATTGTTAGAATGGTTAGGAATTCCCTTTATGGTTCGCGTGGGCGATGCAATCAAACACGAGCATAATGTGATTGGTGTTCAAATAACCGGTTCAGAAGTAGTCGTGCGTTCAGACAAAGTGTTTCATAAGCCAAAATTGGGTCATTCCACGGGTTTTTTGAAAATGAACGAGGAATGGTATCATTATGATGATAACTATGGACTTATGAAAGCGGGTCAAGGCATTATGGATGCACTGATGCAAGAAAAACTAACGTATCTAACTGTGCGCAAACAACGTTTTTTCTGCAAAACACGGCAACCCTACAACTTGGATACAATTGTAAATTTCCCCGAAATAATTGCAGTATGGAAAGATGGTGCATGGGATGAGGATGTGTCTTCCGTACACGATGACGATGGAACATTGCGTCGCGGAGCAAGCATTTTTCTTACGCGTTTTCGTACGCGCATGGCAATTGTTGCCAAAGACGTTGCGTCATATAATAATACAAAAGTACAATTTGGCAATGGCAAAGCCGCATCCCTTGATGAATTCAATACGAAGATGTCTGAAACAAAGGATGCAATTTATGCGAATCAAAGTTCTAATAGTGCGTTATTTGAAGATATGTATCATTACGCTCTTGATAATTTTGATTATTTGAAACAATCACCTGAACATCTGAAAATGATAACAATATCCGTGAATTCAGTGATTGGTCGAGTTGCATGCACACCGATGACGCATGCATGGGTGTATCATTTGCGTGCCAAAATCAGCGATTTACATATAAATTTTGCAAATTGGTTTGAGATTTCAAACAGTTTGCATGGGATTGTGTATCAACATGGCCTTGTTGGTAGCCCACATACACCATTAACACCAATGACACCAAATGCAGAGAATCTAGTTAAGGCAGACAAATTGGCGGAATTGCGAAAACAAGATGCCGAAGCAAAACAACGACTGAATGAAGAGGAACGGAAACTTATCAAAGCACAACAAGAAAAGGAGAAACAAAAAGAACCGTGCCCTGAAGGCCAGATTCGCGATAAGAAAACACGCAAATGCCGTGAGAAGACAGAGGAAAACATTCAGGAAGAAACCGCCAAGAAAGAGGCGGCACAAAAACGTAAAGAGGAGAAAAAGGCACTTGGTAAAAACAAAACCAAACGCGTCAAAAAGGAACCAAAGAAGCCAAAGGTCTATGTTTTTTAACACTTTGTTTCGGTTTTTATACATATGTCAGCATATTTATAAAAACATAATTTGTACAGTTTGCGCGTTATACATTCAATGTTAACGTGCCGCCGGTAGGTTGCGCCGTCGTTGCTTTACGACGTCGGCTCATACCGGCACGACGCATTGTTTCCGTGGTCATGCCAGTCATACCACTGATTACAGAACCACCTTCATCCCCGTCAACAGATGCGGGGCGGGGCATCGCACGCGTAGGTATATTGTTGGCATTCAATTGATTCAAAATATCATCAACGCCCGATGGCCCGCGCATTTCACGACGTGCCGTTGCAGGCTCCGAAGGAGGGCTGGGTGGAATCGGTGCGCCGCCGCCACCCATCATACTACTCATAAATCCCCCAATGCCTCCTGCAGGTGCGGACGCATCATTGCGACGACCACCACCACCGGCACCCATGCTCATAAAGTTTCCGAAACCAGGACCTACTTCATTTGCAGCAGCCTGTGCAAACTGTTGGGCGAGCCCAGGGTTTTTGCGCAAGATTTCGTCCATTCCAGGTGCACGAGACTTGAACATAGTGTTTGTAACGTGGCACATTGCAGCGGATAAACCCAGGGACATAATGAGACGCACTTCAGGTGCAACCTTACTCTTATCTTTGTATTTATCATACAATTCCTCAAAGATTTCATCATAATCTTCAATATTCTGCGATACTTGTTCAGACCAGCCGTCCAAATGTACACCAAACGGGTCATAACGGCTGTTCAAGAATTCCATGCCACTTGTTACAGTCGTCATCATAGAACGTTGGAAACGAAGGGATGCTTCAAGACCCGTCGCATCTTTACGACGATTTAATTCGGCCTTAATTTCATCCAAACTATTTGCAATTGTCATTTTGGTGCCACCAACGCCTTTACGGTCCAAACGTTCCAATTGAGTCAATAGTTCCGTCTTTTTGGAGGCTTCCTCTTCAGGAGACAAATACATATCGCCTGCGGGAGCAGCAGGTGCTTCAGGTTCAGCGTTGGACGATGAACCGCCAAACCATCCTTTGAATAATCCACCACCACTGCTGGCAGGTGCTGGTGCAGGCGCACTTGCGCCAACGCCAGTAAACCAACTGCTTTTCACAGGAGGTGCAGATGCTGTTGGGGCTACAGCAGAAACAGGAGGGGATGTGTCAAAGGAAATCTTGGGCGGCGATGTATTGTCTCGCATAATACGAATAGTATCATTTGTTGAGGAAGCCGGTTTCACGTCAAAAGATACCTGTGTATCTTCCAAGTTCACAAACTCAATAGAATCAGCGGCAACAGGCTGTGGTCCAGGAGATTGAGACCGGGGCGGCGTACCCGCCATTTTGCGTTGGTTTCCCAACAAACCAAGGTCAAAATCATCTAAGTTTGTAATTTCAAGAGTTTGACCAACATCTTGGACAGCCGAAATCTCGGGCGCGGACATGTCGCCGCCAATGCGAATGGTTGGTGATGACATCTATCTTTTAACTCCAATCAGTATGTTTTAGATTGAAGAACGCATGTCCAAGACAAACACATCATGTTTCATAACGTATGAAAACAAATGTGTACACACTATAATTTACTCTTGCTGTTCTTCCTCTTGTTCGTTAGCGCCACTTTCAAAGGCTTCCACATTTGGAGGCATCATGCTAGCCCCATTTGGTGGCATTTCATGCACTTCTAAATGAGGCCCAGCAGCGCCGCCATGTGGCGCTTGCGGGGATTCGGCAAACTGAACCTGTTTTTTGTTTGCAACGGATGTTGCATACCATTTGTAGATGAAATATGTGCCAACAAGCAATGCAATTGTAATACCCACTGCCATGTAAATGTTTGTGTTGGTGCTGAAGATGTTGGATACAGCGGAACTCAAGAATCCGCCAACCATATTCTGAATCTCGGCCATCGTTTGTTCTAACCACGGCATATGTTAAAAAAACCGGGATCGATAAATTGAAAAAGTCATGCGTTTTGTGCGTTTGATTACGCCCCATCATCTGAACGCAAAGCCATTAAAAAGGCATCGGCCAAGTCACTTTTCTTTGTGCGACCGTTGAAAAATGCTAACCAGGTCGTTGCATTTGCACGAGTTAAATGGTCTACCACTTCAAGTTCTGCAGTTTTCTTACGGTCGCGATATGCCTCCGTAGCCGTTGCATCTACTGCGGCAGTTGTTTTACCCTTCGTTTTCACACCGGCGTGCACAAATTCAATACGACCGGTCCAGCCGTGTTCGCGCCGTAGGCGATGATTCAGTAGCGTAAACAACATCATTTGTACAGATTTCATAGTAGGACCTTTCATCACTGGCTGATTTTCCAGTCGTATTAAGCCCGCGGATGCAAATGTTGGAAGTACAGACGTAAGCCAGGCGTCCATAGCATTACAAATTGTCATTAGCGATGCATCCATTGCATTTCCAGGTTTCCACGGCACCAAATAACGTTGCTTGGCTGCCGCAAGCAATTCGTCTTTTTTGGACGCCTTGGTTGCCCAACCGCCGGTAAGACCAAGTTCACGTAATGGCTTGACTGTTTGTGCACAGGGAAGAATAGGATGTGCAGGCACTGCGGTGGCAGTTTTCTTACGACGCACGCCTGTGGCACACGCATTGCACCAACGTCGTTCATCGGGTCCAATCCACTTTGCAGTTGTAGAGCACGCACCACACTGTTTGGCAGTTTGCGCCGATTGCCCGCCTTCTAACAAATCCACATTATCCCAGGCCACAACGGACCAAGCACCGTCACCTGTATGACGCATTAAACAATAGGCCAGGTTACGAATACCCATATCAAATCCAAGATGAACACGGGCCATGACTAAAAAATATACATGTTGGCGTTCTTTATGCCTCAAGCATATATACTTGATGACCGACACATACTATGCTATCCATTGCATGTGGGTCCGTAAATGCATACTTCCAAATATGATACAGTGACCCCAATTTGTGAATAAATATGCAAAGAATAGATTTTGCTGAACCAACCGTATCATATATTGCGCGGTATGGGAAATACAACTGTCGGATATTAAATGAATCTATGGGCATTTCGGATGATTTGCCTTCAATCAGCAGTATCTTGTGTCGCGATTCATAACAGGCATCCGTTTCGTATTGAACACCATCAACAACGATTGTGTGACCCCCAAGTTTTGTTGTCAGACTGCAACGATGACGTCCATTTAGCAATGGACCATACAATATGGGTTCACCCAATAATTCAGGGCGTTCAAATACACCTGCATATCGCAAATTATCAATGCGCGATGTTTCAGAATCTCCAATCTTCAAAACAATGGACTCTGTATTTTTTGGAACAACCACAATTTCATCTGTAGAATGTGTGTAATCAAGTGGCATGTATATGTTTTGTTTGCAAAGCATATAGGTACCGTTTTGAATTGGAAGCAAATACAATCCGGCTTCCATAAAAGATGGCGGACGACAAGCAGCGGATGTTTGATATGCAAGAAGCCGTGGTTCAAATTGGCTATCAGGACCTGTCCAGGTTTTCTTACATTGTTTCATTTCATCTGCAGTAATGATACATCGCTCCTCGCCTGCATAACCTTTCGTTTTAAGAATGTGTTTCCACACATCTACTTTCTGTTTTTTCATTGTCTGTACAAAAACAATCACTAAGTTAGGTTGTCAACTTTTTGTAAACACCGCCACATTCTCCGCTTCAAATAAGTTTCTACGTCATAGCCTTTGCTTCAGCAGTCCAAAATAGATGGTAACGACCCATTGCGAGCGGTAAAAAAGCCAACACAACAATGTGCTTGCTGTACAAGATATGTTGGGGACGAAAAAATGATTATCCAATGTATGACGTGTGCGATGGCACGGCATATGATTGGTGCATACGTACACATTTTACAGTTTGGAGAGTTGAATGATACACATGGGGTAGTTGTTGACACGTATTATGATTCAGATACAAACAATATGATTTGCCAGGTGCGCCAGGCCGACAAAATTCACGAAATTCCGGCAATCATGTGTGTGCCTTACTTTCCGATTGGTTCACATGTTCGTATATTGGGTGGAACATACATACATATGAAAGCAGTTGTGACTGCGTGTCGTTTTAATGGCGAATCGTATGAACATCGTGTGCGAATTCCAAAATCCGAATTTGGCACCGCGCCGTTTGCGCACACGATTCATATTGATATTGAGACATCAAAACTCAAACTGTTTGAATAAACTCCCAGCCCATATCTTCGCATATTTTTTTCCAAATTTTATCCTGCATATACAGTTTTTCACGACTTTTAAGGAGCGGAAAGCAGGGCAAATACTCGTCCAATTCTAACAGTTCGCAAAACTTGTACAGTACAAAACTGTACGAAAGGAAATTGGAACGTTTTTTGGGACAATGTTTCACAAAACTGAACTGAATTTCCTTAAACATAAAGCGCAGTTTTTCTTCTACTTCGCGAGACAAAACGGGTGCAGAAATGCCATTCAAACGATTCAAGATGTGGGCCACGTGGTCATAACAGCGATTCAACTTAAGTTTCTTAATAACTTCTTTGAGTTTGGATGGCTTCAGCTTACTCATATCTGTGATACGTTCTTTACGAAGTTCGGTACGAATTTGGTCAAGAATCGCCGGTGCAATTTCCGTTGTTTCCTTGGCCTGGAATTGGGCCAACCATTCATTCAAATGGTTAATCTTTTTGTATGCATAATACGACATTTCACGAGGAGGGTCTTTATAAGACGGTTTTTCGGAATCCACCAGAATTACATCGCGATACCCACAATCAGGGCAATCTAAAAACGTCTCATTCAAATACATTTCAGCACCGCATATTGCACAGTTTCCATAATTTTCGGAAATGCTTGAGGCAACAGCATTCTCATTTTGGATTGTGTCTGGATTGAGTGCACTTAGATAACATTCTAAGGCTTTATCACGCTTGAATCCAATATCGTTTGAAATATCAGATGCCTTTTTTTGGCGCGATGGTTCTTCCTTTGTGGGTGATGGTGGTGTAGCGTCTGGTGTTTCGGCGGCCGCACCACTGAAAAAATAGGAATAAACACTGTTTGCTGGCATACGCGCCTGTTTATCATTTATAGGACGTTCGCCAATAGCAATGCGCTCTTGCGCATCTGTGTAGGAAAACAATATATCCCCAACGCGCAAAAAATAATCGGATTCCGTTTCGCCAGATTTGAGTTTCTCAATCTTGGTTTCAAGTTCTCGTATTTCTTGTTCCAATTTACTGCGATTTGTAAGAAGTGAAAGGTCGCCGCTTGTGTTGATGTGGGTTGGATTCATATATTCGCGCTCAATGGCGGCAAACTGCTGATTTTTTTCAGCAAGTTCCTTTTCAAACTGCGTTAAATTGGATTTTTCCTCTTTGAATTTGTTCATTTGTTGGTTGTGAAACGATTCAAG
>JACCDO010574368.1_pt1 | contig 10741 bp, 9 predicted proteins | sample 7446101 | NCBI WGS metagenome assembly JACCDO01 (sample SAMN15323440, study PRJNA562643) | freshwater metagenome | isolation source: river surface water | place: USA:Blue River Watershed | collected 2017-08-16
CACAGTCAGCGGGCCGCTGCGGGTGTCGAAGGTGAGCACCGGTCCCGGCTCGCCCAGCTCCGCGAAGAGCACATGCGCCGTCGCGAGGGTCGCGTGTCCGCAGAGGTCCACCTCGAGCGCCGGCGTGAACCAGCGCAGGTGGAAGCGGGACGGCCCGGTGCGGACGAAAAAGGCGGTTTCGGAGAGCCCGTTCTCGAACGCGATCCGCTGCAGCCGTTCGTCACCTGGCCAGGCCGCGAGCGGCACGACGGCGGCGGGGTTGCCGGTGAAGGGGCGGGAGGTGAAGGCGTCGATCCAGTAGAGCTTCATGGGATTTCGGATTCTCGATTCTCGATTTTCGATGGGATGGGCGAGCAGGCGAGCCGGAGGGATGCTGTGCGGGCGTTTCTTGCGGGAACTGAGCGGGGTCGCTGGTCCCCGGAGATCGAAAGTCGAGAATCCAGAATCGAAAATCTCAGCGCGCGTAGCGCGCGAGGGCCGGGCCGGCGAGGCGGTGGACGGTCCACTCGTCCATCCGCACGGCGCCGAGGCTGCGGTAGAAGTCGATCGCGGGCTTGTTCCAGTCGAGGACGGTCCACTCCATCCGGCCACAGCCCTGCTCGTTGGCGAGGCGTGCGAGGTGGAGGAGGAGGGCCTTGCCGATGCCGCGGCCGCGGAATTCCGGCCGGACGAACAGGTCCTCGAGGTAGAGGCCGCGGCGCGAGAGGAAGGTGGAGAAGTTGAAGAAATACAGGGCGAAGCCCGCCGGCGCGCCGTCCCAATGGGCGAGGATGCAGTGGGCCGCGGGCCGGCCGTCGGCGGGGAAGAGCGCCTCGCGCAGGAGCGGCTCGTCGGCCACGACCTCGTGGGCCAGCTTCTCGTAGTCGGCGATGTCGCGGATGAACTGCAGGACCAGCGGCACGTCGGCGGGGGTGACGGGGCGGAGGGCGAGGGACATCCGTCCAGCGAAGCGGCCCGGCCGCGTCAGGGCGAGCCTGCAGCGGTGCGTTTCCGGCCCGGCCCCCGCCGGCGCCCCGAAGTTTGCGGGGTTGCAATGCCCCGAGGGCACGGCGATAAGCGCGGCTTCGTTCCATGCTCCGCAAGCTCATCTCCAAGCTCTTCAAGCCCGGTGCCAAGCCGGCCGAGACCAAGGCTCCCGCCGGGGGCCGCGCCCCCGCCAAGCCCGCCCATTCCCGCCCCGAGCGCAAGTCGCACGGGGGACATGGCGCGACCGGCGGCGGACGGGAAAGGGCCCCGAGCCACGGGGGACATGGCGGACACGGTGGTCATGGCCGCGGCCGCGACCGCACCCATGCATCGGCGGAGTCCGGCGGTCACGGGGGGCGTTCGCGCGGCGGCAGCCGGCCGGCGCCGGAACCCCGTCCGGTCCGCTCCGAGGAGCCGTCCGCGCCGCTGGCGGAGGTCCCGGCGATGTCCACCGCGTTCAGCGCGCTCGGCCTGAACGACCGTCTCGCCTACGCGGTCCAGCAGATGGGCTACGAGCAGCCCACGCCGATCCAGGCCCAGGCCATCCCGGAGGTCCTCGCGGGCAAGGACGTCATCGGGTCGGCCCAGACCGGCACGGGCAAGACCGCGGCCTTCGCGCTGCCCATCCTCCAGAAGCTCGGCCGCCGAGGCAACCTGCGCTGCCTCATCCTTGAGCCGACGCGCGAGCTCGCCGTCCAGGTCGAGGAGGCCTTCCGCAACTTCTCCAAGTACACCGACCTGCGGGTGACCGTCGTCTACGGCGGCGTCGGCTACGGCAAGCAGCGCGAGGACCTCGCGCGCGGCGTCGACGTGCTCGCCGCCACGCCCGGACGCCTGCTCGACTACATGGAGCAGGGCGAGGTCCGGCTCGACCAGGTGGACGTGCTCGTGCTCGACGAGGTGGACCGGATGCTCGACATGGGCTTCCTCCCCGACGTGAAGCGGATCGTCGCCAAGGTCCCGAAGGAGCGGCAGACGCTCTTCTTCACCGCCACGCTCCCGCCCGAGATCGAGCAGCTCGCCGCCTGGGCGCTGCGCGACCCCTTCAAGATCTCTGTCTCGCGCGAGCGCTCGACCGCGGAGACGATCACGCACGCGTTCTACCCGGTCGTGCAGTCGCAGAAGTTCGAGCTGCTCCTCCGCCTGCTCGACGACACGCAGTACCACAGCGTCATCATCTTCTCGCGGACGAAGAGCGGCGCCGACTACGTCGCCAGCCGCCTCAAGCACGCCGGGCACACCGTCGCGGTGATGCACGCCGACCGCAGCCAGCAGGAGCGGATGGACGCCCTCAAGGGCTTCAAGTCCGGCCAGTACGAGGTCCTGGTCGCGACCGACCTCGTCGCGCGCGGCCTCGACATCGCCGACGTCTCGCACGTCATCAACTTCGACGTCCCGGAGAATCCCGAGGACTACGTCCACCGCATCGGCCGCACCGGCCGCGCGCAGAAGACGGGCGACGCGTTCACCCTCGTCACCGAGGAGACCTGGCGCGACGCCCGCAGCATCGAGCGCTTCATCGGCCAGAGCATCCCGTGGAAGAAGCTCGACGGCTTCAACTACGTCTACTCGGGCATCTTCGACGGCGGCGGCATGCCGCAGGTCGCGCCGGAGAAGCCGAAGAGCCGGCTGACCCGCGGCGCTCGGCGCTGACGCGCGCCGCCGCCGGGAACCCGCGGACCCGACGGGTCCGCGGACGGAAGACGCCGGACGCGCCTCAGCAGGCGTAGACCCCGCCGTTGATGTCGAGGGTCGCGCCGGTGATGAAGCCGTCGAACTCGCCCGCCAGGAAGACCGCGGCGCGCGCCACGTCGGCCGGCGTCCCGGCCCGTCCGAGGGGGATGCCCGCGACCGTCGCCTGCGCCGATTCGGGCGTCGTGTGCGTGTCGTGGAAGCTCGTGCCGAGGATGAGCCCCGGGGCCAGCGCGTTGACCCGGACGCCCTGCGGCCCGAGCTCGGCGGCGAGCGAGCGGGTGAAGGTGAGGACGGCGCCCTTGGCGGTGGAGTAGGCGAGGGAGCCAGCGTGGCCGCCCTTGCGGCCGGCGAGGGAGGAGAGGTTGACGATGGAGGCGCCGCCGGACTTCGCGGCCGCGGCGACGAGGTGCGGCGCGGCGGCGCGGGTCACCCGGCGGAGGCTGGAGACGTTGAGGGCGATGACCTCGTCCCAGAAGGCGTCGTCGGCCTCGCGCAGCGTGCGGCGGGCGACGAGCGAGCCGGCGTTGTTCACGAGGATGTCGAGCCCGCCGAGGAAGCGGACGGCGGTGTCGACCAGGCCCGCCGCGCCTTCCGCGGTCGTGAGGTCGGCCGCGGCGGAGGCGACCCGGACCCCGAGGCGCGCGGCCTCGGGTTCGAGCGAGCGGGCGCCGGCGGCGCTCGAGCGGTAGTGGACGAACACGTCGCACCCCGCCTCGAGCAGGTGCCGCGAGATCGCGAGGCCGATGCCCTGGGCGCCGGCGGTGACGAGGGCGCACTTTCCGAGAAGCTTGCTCATGATTATTAGATGCCGGCCGTCTTTCCGCGGGTCAATCGCGGGCTCCGGTGGCGCGGGGAGAATCCGGTTGCGCGCGGAGCCGCCGGCGGTTGGCTCGGCGGCTTCCATGGAACTGGTCCTGCCCCCGGGCGAATTCTCCGGCTACATCTTCGACTGCGACGGCACGCTGGTGGACACGATGCCGCTGCACTACCGCGCCTGGAACCTCGCGCTCCAGCGCGCGGGCCTGCGGGGCGACCTGGACGAGGACCACTTCTATTCGCTCGGCGGCGTGCCGACGCGGCGCGTGGCCGAGCTGCTCGGGGCGCACCACGGGATCGCGGTCGATGCGGACCGGATGTTCGTCGAGAAGGAGGAGATCTTCCTCGAGATGCAGGGCGAGCTGCGGGTCATCCCGGCCGTCGTGGAGTTCGCGCGGCGGGTCGCGCGGGTCGCGCCCGTGAGCGTGGCCTCGGGCGGGCCGAAGCCGATCGTGCGCCAGACGCTGGAGCGCACCGGCCTGGCGGAGCTCTTCCCGGTCGTGGTCACGCCCGAGGACGTGGCCCGCGGCAAGCCCGCCCCGGACATGTTCCTGCTCGCGGCGCGCCTCATGGGCGTCGATCCGGCGTCCTGCCTGGTGTTCGAGGATGCGGCGCCGGGGGTCGAGGCGGCCCGGGCTGCGGGCATGGCCTGCGTGTACGTGCCGAGCCGGACGATGGTGCGGGCTTGATCAGTCCCCGCGCAGGCGGCGGATGGTGACCGGGTCGCCGGCGCGCAGGCCGGCGTTCGCCGCGGCGGAGCCCCGGTGGACGAAGAGGAGCAGGCCCCCCTCGGCCTCGGGCAGCGCCGACCAGTCGCCGCGCTTCGCGTCCCTCAGGTTCTGGCCATGCAGGACGCGGATGATGCGGTCGGGGCCGGCTGATCCCGGGAGGACCAGCGCGAAGAAGGCGCCCCGATCGACGCCGACGCGCTCGAGATCGGCGGGCTGCAGGTCCAGCACGAGGTCACCCCGGAGGGGATCGACCGCGGTCACGCGGCCCGTGACCGCGCTGTTGTCGTCCGAGAAACGGGCGGCCGAGGGCCGGGGCGGTGCCGGGATCGTCGGATCGAAATCCGCGCGCGGGACGACGCCATCCTCCACCCAGCGGACGAGGGCGCCGAGGGCGGCGAGCTTCTCCGCCGCCCGCGTGTTGCCGCGGCCGTCCCGGCGGATGGTCCAGACGACGGGTCGGTCGGCCGCTCCCGCCGCGGCCGCGGCGTAGCCCAGCGGGGCGTGGTTCTCGGACTGGTTCGGGAGGAGGAGCAGCGGACGTTGCGGCGTGAAAGAGATGCCGATCGTCGGGGCCGGTTCCTGGAGGTCGAAGGGCCCGCCGACCGCGACCGCGCCGTTGAAGTCGTCCGGCCGGTGCTCGACCGCGCGGACGGCGATGCCCGAGCCCAGGCCTTCGCCGAGGACGTACGTCCGGTCCGCCGGGCCATGGCGTTGCGCGAGCAGGGCGCGGAGCTGGGCCAGGTCCTCGAGCCCGTCCCTCAGCACGATACCCGTCCGGCGGTAGCCGACCGTCGCGACCATCCAGCCGTCGGCGAGCAGCGGTCCGATGAGCGGATGACTGGATTCGAGGGACGGAACAGCGGGCTGGTCGTCGGTCCGCTGCGGCGGCGCAACCAGCAGCAGCCGGTCCTGCGACCATGCGGCCGGCTTGAGGGCGGCGAACGAGCCCCCGCCCGGGAGTTCGCCTCTGTCGGGTGAGAAGGCGGCGGCCGTGCCGGCGAGGAGGACCGACGCGAGGGCGGCGAGCGGGCGCGGGGCGGCCATGATTTGGTTTGAGTCGGGGAAGAGGGCGGCGGGAGTATCCCGCCATGTCGTACGCCGCGCTGGCCAACAAGGGGATTCTCCAACAACCCGTCTACGAGCCGGGCAAACCGATCGAGCAGGTGGCGCGCGAGCTGGGGTTGGATCCGGCCGGAATCGACAAGCTCGCCTCCAACGAAAACCCGCTCGGACCGTCGCCGCTTGCGCTCGCGGCCGCCACCCGCGCCTTGCAGGACGCCCACCTTTATCCGGACGGGGGCTATTTCGCGCTGCGGCAGCGGCTCGCGCGCAAATGGGGTCTCGGCTCGGACCAGTTCATCATCGGCGACGGCTCCAACGAGATCATCGAGCTGCTCGGCCACGCTTTCCTCGCCCCGGGCGTGGAGTGCGTCATGCACCGCTCGGCGTTCGTCGTCTACAAGCTCGTGACCCTGATGTTCGGCGCGACGCCGGTGGAGGTCCCTCTCGGGCCCGGATTCCGGCAGGACCTTTCCGCGCTCGCCGCGGCCGTGACGCCGCGCACCCGGCTGGTGTTCCTCGCCAGCCCGGCCAACCCGCTCGGCGTGGCGAACACCGAGGAGGAGATCTTCGCGCTGGCGCGCTCGCTGCCCGACCATGTGATCCTGGTCTTCGACGAGGCCTATGCGGAGTACCTCGAGAAGGCCCCCGACCTCCGGCCTCTTCTCGCGGAGGGCCGCAAGGTCATCGGACTGCGCACGTTCTCGAAGATCTACGGCCTCGCGGCGCTCCGGGTCGGGTACGGCTACGGGGCGAGCGAGCTCATCGCCATCGTCCAGCGGGCGCGGCAGCCCTTCAACGTGAGCGCCATAGCGGCGGCGGCGGCCACGGCGGCGCTGGACGACGACGCGTTCGTCTCCCGTTGCCGGGCGGCGAACACGGCCGGGCTGGCGCAACTGCGGGAGGGATTCGCCCGTCTCGGCCTCGAGCAGGTCCCGGGGCACGGCAATTTCCTCCTCGTCAAGGTCGGCGACGGTCCCGCGGTCTTCGACGCCCTGCAGCGGCGCGGGCTCATCACCCGACCGGTGAAATCCTACGGCTTGCCCGAGTGGCTGAGGGTCAGCGTCGGGACGTCAGGCCAGAACCGACGGCTGCTCGAGACCCTCGCGGCTGTGCTGGACGGTCGCTGAGCCGCCCGATTCCGGTCCGGCCTCTCGCGCCGTCCGGAGCCACGCGGGCCTTTTGGCGTGCCACAAAAGGCTGCAAATCAGTTGTTAATTTGCCTTGCCGGCCCTGTCCGTTTCTTCCTTTCTTCTCCTGATTTTCCTGGAACCAACCTGACCACACCGAACCCTAAGACCGTATGAAACTGAACGTTCGCGCGTTCGCGCTCGCCTCCGTCGTCGGCCTCTCGGCCCACGCCGCGCCCTTCGCCGCCGTCGGCGACAACGCCGAGATTTTCCTCACCGCCGATGTCTCCATGGAGGTCGACGACAACATCTTCCTGCGCCGCTCCGGCCTCGAGGTGAATGACGTGATCTGGAAGTTCACGCCGGGCGTCGACTTCAAGTTCGGCAAGGACTCGCTCACGCAGGGCAACGTGTTCTACACCCACAGCTTCCACCGCTATGCGGACACGTCCAAGCAGGACACCGACCTGGCGGCCGTCGGCATCAATTCGATGTACAGCAACGGCAAGTCGAAGTTCGATTTCGGCGCCTCCTACCGCGAGACGGCCTCGAACGAGATTTCCGCCCCGGGCTCCATTCTCCGCACCGACACCACGTCGGTGCGCGGCCTGGGTGAGTTTGGCATCACCGAGAAGACCTCGTTCTCTGGCGGCATCCGCTACGAGTCGAAGGAGTACCCCGGTGGCCGCCCCAACATCGACTCGGACGCCTACACCATCCCGCTCGACGTCTACTTCGAGTACAGCCCCAAGCTGCAGGCCAGCCTCGGCTACCAGTACCGCAACACCGATCTCGCGGGCAACGCGGTCGACTTCAAGGACCACTTCTTCAGCGTCGGCGCGCGCGGCGAGTTCACGCCCAAGCTCACCGGCCAGGTCCGGGTCGGTTACGTGACCCGCGACTTCTCGAACAACCGCGACGAGTCGGACATCGGCGCGGGCGTCGACCTCACCTACGCGGCCTCCGAGAAGACCTCCTTCACGATCGGCGCCTCCAGCGACTTCGAGACCACGCCCACGGGTGAGAACAACCAGGTCAAGTCGCTCAACTCGGGTGCGAACTTCCGCATCGACGAGCAGTGGTCCTGGAACGTCGATGTCTCCCTGCGGTCCATGGACTACGCCACCCGCACGGACGACATGATGTCCCTCGGCGGTGGGTTCGCCTACACGTACAACGAGAACCTGCGCTTCGCCGGTCGGTTCGTCCACAAGAACCAGGACTCCCCGCTCGCGACCGCCACCTGGGACAACAACGTCTTCAGCCTGTCGGCCAACCTGCGCTACTGAGCGCGCCGTTTTTTCCTCGACGGAAGAAGGTCGCGAACGATCTTCTTCCGTTTTTCGTTTTATCCCATGAGACACCTGCTTCTCGCGGCCATTCTCCTCGTCTCGATCGGCACCGCGGTGCGGGCGGCGGAGCCGGACCGCGGCGCGTCCTCTGATTACGTGCTCCAGCCGCTCGACCTGCTCAAGGTCGTGGTCTTCCAGGAACCTGACCTCGAGCGCGAGGTGCGCATCAGCCAGGAGTACTCGATCAATCTTCCGCTCATCGGTTCGGTCAACCTCGACGGCAAGTCCGTCCGTCAGGCCGAGGAGATGGTGCGGCAACTGTACGACGCCGATTTCCTCAAGAATCCCCAGATCTCCATCCGCGTGCTCGAGTACACGCCGCGGACGGTGCAGGTCCTCGGCGCGGTCAACCAGGCGGGGACCATCACGTTCACGCCGGAGAAGCAGATGAGCATCGTCGAGGCCCTCGCGCGGGCCGGCGGGCATTCCCGCCTCGCCGACCTCAAGAAGGTGCGCCTGACCCGTCAGCTCGGCGGTGGCCGCACCGAGACCTTCACCATCAACGTCGACGACGTCATGAAGGGCGTCTCCTCGGAGCCGTGGCTGCTCCAGAAGGATGACGTCATCGTCGTGCCCGAGCGAATCCTCTGAGTCCGATGGACAACACCAAGTTCGACAAGGGCTCCGGCTCCGGCGCCTCCTACAGCTCCTACGGCGGCAATTACGGCAGCTACGGCGGCTACGGTTACGGCGGCGGACCGAGCGCGGATTCCACCGTGCAGCGCAGCTTCCAGGACTACGTCCTGATCCTGCGCGAGCGCGTCTGGTACATCGTCGTCGTCTTCCTTTTGGTCTTCAGCTCGGCGGTCGTCTACACGTTCACGCGGCAGAAGAACTACATGTCCACCGCCAGCGTGCAGGTGCTGCGCAACGACCCCATCGTGATGCAGGTGCAGAGCGTGGTGAACAACGAGATCCGCTCGGCCGAGGACCTCAACACCCAGGTCAAGGTCCTGGAGAGCGTCGCGATCGTGCAGGCCGTCGCGGACCGCCTCGCCGGCAACCGCGAGGACCTCCGCCAGTTCCTCGCCCCCTATCAGGGCGAGGACGACGACGGCCCCGTCGACCACGCGCGCATCATCCTCGCCAACCGCAAGATCGTGCCGGTGCGCCTGTCCCTCATCATCCAGGTCCAGTACACCCATCCCGACCGGTTCATGGCCGCGAAGGTCGCGAACTACTTCCTCGACGAGTACATCGCCCACAATTCCCGCCTGCGCATCGAGGACTCGATGAAGGCGGTGGACGAGCTCAAGGAGCGCGCCGAGCAGGAGAAGACCCGCGTGGCCGAGATGGCGCTCAGCCTCCAGGCCTACCGCGAGAAGAACAACCTCGTCTCCCTCGACCAGCGCAAGGACATCGTCACCGAGAAGCTCAAGACCCTGAGCACGTTCGTCACCCAGACCAGCGCGCGACTGAAGGACGCCGAGGTCCGCTGGCAACAGGTGCAGGAGCGCCGCAACCCCGTGAGCGCGCTGCTCGACCTGCCCTTCATCTCCAACCAGCCCCTCATCGGCCAGCTGGTCGGCCAGGTCGCGGCCCAGAAGATCACCATCCGCCAGCTCGAGGAGCGTTACCGCGACAAGCACCCGCGGATGATCGAGGCCCGCAATTCGCTCGACCAGACCGAGCGCGAGCTGGTGCGGGCGCTCAACAACACGGCCGCGATGATCGAGGCCGACTACCAGACCGCGCTGCGCAACGACGCCGAGGCCCGCACCGCCTTGGCGAAGCAGGAGTCCGAGTCCCTCGAGGTCGACCGCGCGGCCGTCGAGTACACGAACATGGAGCGCGACCTCCGCATCAGCGAGCAGCTCCTCCAGAACACCCTCGCGCGCATGAAGGAGACCTCGATGACCAGCACCATCGAGACCCAGAACGCGCGCATCGTGGACCGCGCCGGCCCGGCGCGGCGGCCCTACACGCCCAACATCCCCCTCAATCTCGCCCTCGGCCTTCTCGGCGGCCTCGCCCTCGGCACGGCCTTCGCCTTCTTCGTCGCCTACATCGACGACCGGGTGAAGAGCTCCTTCGACATCGAGGGCGTGATCGGCCTTCCGCTCAACGGCATCATCCCCGAGATCAAGCGGATGGAGCAGCCCGACAAGGCGCAGATTGCGATCAATCACCAGGACAAGCAGGTCGCGGAGGCCTTCCTCGCCCTCCACTCCAGCCTTCGCCTCAAGGACGAGAGCAAGAACGCCCAGGCGATCCTGACGACCAGCACGATCCCGGGTGAGGGCAAGTCGTTCGTCTCGACCAACCTCGCCCTGACCTTCGCCGCCCACGGGGAACGCGTCGTCATCATCGACTGCGACCTGCGGAAGCCGAATGTCCACAAGTCCTTCCGCATCGAGAATCTCAGGGGCGTCATCGATATCTGCGCCGGCACGGCCAAGATCGAGGATGTCGCGGTCAAGGACATCCACCCGAACCTCGACGTCATCCCGGCCGGCGGCCGCGCGAAGAACCCGACCCAGATCCTCAACAGCAAGGGCTTCGAGGTGATGATCGCGGACCTGCGCAAGCGCTACGACCGGATCTTCATCGACACGCCGCCGCTCGCCGCGGTCAGCGACGCCCTCATCATTCTCCCGCTGGTGGACGGCTCGCTCTTCACCATCTACTTCAACCGCGTGCGCCGGAAGGCCGCGCAGTTCGCGGCCCGCCGCCTCCTCGAGGTCAACGTGCCTTGCTTCGGCGCCGTCCTCAATGGCCTCAACCTCGCCGTCTCGGGCTACTACTACGCCCAGTACTACGACAAGTCCTACAAGGACTACTACATCCAGATGGCGAAGAAGGAAGGCGAGGAGACGCCGGCGCGCTGAGCGCGCCGGCCGGTGGCGTCACGGCGCCGTCCGCCGTCCCGCCGCCCGCCGCAGGCGGTCGTTGATCGCCAGCGCGAGCGAGCCCGCCGAACGCGGCGCCCGTTCGCAGAGGATCTCCTTCCGCCCGGCGGCATCGGCCGCCCGGAGCACGGCGTACAGCCGCC
>JACCDO012096984.1_pt1 | contig 10741 bp, 12 predicted proteins | sample 7446101 | NCBI WGS metagenome assembly JACCDO01 (sample SAMN15323440, study PRJNA562643) | freshwater metagenome | isolation source: river surface water | place: USA:Blue River Watershed | collected 2017-08-16
GAAACCCATACAATAGCGTCATCGAGTTCAAATGGATGACGTTTTTCAATTGTTTGAAAGTACGGATCATTATAAAGTTTTAGGGTAACAGAAGGACGAAAGGCACGATGACTCCAACAAAATCCGCAGGGGCTGCATCGTTCATCGCAGCGTTTCCACATATTGCCTGCACGTTTTGATATGACTGGACACTGCGATTCAATCCACCATGGGCCGTGTTCAACAGCAACGGTTGTTTGAATTCCACGAACACCAAACACACGTTTACGAATATCCGCCGCTTCAACACCAATGATTCGCGCCACGTCTTTTATAAATCGCGCGTCATTTTCGGCACACACTTTTTGCATAGACTCCCAAAGACCGGCGGGAATGCGTTGATTTTCAAGTTCCATTACACGCGGTTTTGAGATTAAAGGAAATTGTAAGGAATATTTAAATGTCCACAGCGGTGGTGGTGGAAAATTACAAGCCCGGTTCTAAATATTACTGGGGGCCTCGTTTATGGCGTATGTTTCACACACTTGCCGATATCAGCAATCGTCGTGACATCGGTCAAATTTGGACGATGTTTCTCAATGCGTCCGCTGCAGTCTTACCGTGTGCTCAGTGTAAACAGCACTTTCAGACTTATTTGCAAACACACATTATGATTCCAATCAAAAATCCGTTACAAATTACGGGCGCATTAATGCGACAACAAATTCGTAAAAGCCTTCATGCGTTTCATAATGACGTTAATAAACGTCTTGGGAAACCACATTTTAAGTTTGAGAATGCCAAACAAATGCCACGCCCAGAGGCGTTACAGTCGATTCAAACATTACTGTCTGAAATTATAGCGGCCTGGGAACCACTTCTACATACTTCTATTACACCCCAGACCTACGCAACATGGAAATCAACAGCACAAATGCTTATTGCACTGCTTGCCGGTGGCCCTAATTAGGTTCAGGGGCACATACAATTGGCACTTTGGGTTCGTTTTCTTTAGGACCAGGTGCAAGATTTCCCATAATTCCAAGAATATCGGGCATAATTCCATTGCCACAGGCATCCAGTAGATGCCAGTATCCAATGGCCACACCCGCGCCAAGCGCAACACTGAGCGCACCTCCAAACATTGTTTCACAACCACTGTAGCCACGTGCAAGTGCAAGGCCTAAAAACAGCACACCAATGGCGGCTACCGATAATGAAACCGCACGACGATTGTCTACTTTTTGAGTTTCAGAGCCGGCAGGCGATTCCTTCATTGCAACACGAAGTGAATTGTAAATCGAAAAGGCCGCAAAGAAGATTGCAGAGCCGAGCCAATAACTTGGCGCAACAATCATAGTTTCATTGGGGGTGCCAAGGGACACGCGTCCCAACACAGAACATGCACCGGCTCCGGCAGGAACTGCTACTTGTACCCATGTTGGAAAAAACAGTCCAAACAAACCCTGAAATCCAGCAATAACAAGGCCATTCAAAATCAATCCAAGGGCTACCCACACAAGTGACAATTGCCCTGTTAAACTGCCAATAAGCAGCGCTCCTACAAATAATACATTGGGCAAATCGTGGTATGCCCCTAATAAAAATTCCCGCGCACGTGCGAGACTCATTCTTCCTTGTTCTTATGCAATCTTTTTTCCTGCCCCTGGACGTTCACATACATAAATGGGTTTGCCGTCGGGCACGCGTTCCCTTATCAATGGCATATTCATTATGTTTGTAATACGACGGTCTGTTATCCAAGATAGGAATCCGCACATGACCACACCCAATCCAGCGCCAACAAGCATACCTAATGCAAGTCCACTGAATGTATCGCATCCAGAGTTCAATCTGTATACTACGCACAGTAACACCACAATGCTAAGTATGACAATGCCGGTTGTGGCAGCCGCTTTGCGGCGTTGGGATGCCTCCAGTTCACGAGAATAGAGGGATGGTAGTAAACCGACCCAGCCGGCCAAAAATCCCAGGAAGGTGCTGTAAAAACTGGGCCACGCCGGAGCCACTGACCCCATACTTTTGGATTGAACGGCACCTAAAAGACGTTCATATGATACGCCGGGAAAGTATCCAGTGCATGCACCAGTATCGGGAGACGGTTCAACAACGTCTTGTAAATATGTGCCCAAAAAGCCAGCAAAGGCAGGATGTATGAAATTCAAGAGAGCCATGGAGCCGCCAAATGCGCCCATCTGGGGTGATTGAAACAATAGGGCAAACAATAATGCACCCGCTGTAATTGTATCCGGAAATACTTGCAAATTGTATTTAAAGCCATCATTCGCAAAATTGAGAAACGAACGGAATTCTGAAACTATTTTATCTGCTGCCATGGGAATACCGGCCTTCTACAAACACTTGATACAATCAATTGGCGGACTGACGTCCAAAACTCGTGCACACGCACCCAAAGTCTTTGGTTTGGATTTGAACTGTGCAATTTATCACTGTGTCCGAAAAGTACAAAAACGCGCACCATATGCGGGCGAATCCAATCACGCTGTTTGGGAACAGGAACTTATTCAATCTGTCATTCAGTACATTAAATATATGGACCGCATTGTAAAACCGACTGAAAAGTTGGTCATAGCTGTTGATGGTGTAGCACCAATGGCCAAAATCAAGCAACAGCGGATGCGGCGATTCAAATCGGCGGTGGGTGCCGAGGAGGAGGGGCGCATTGCAGCGGTTGCACGCGGTGTTCCGTATGTACCGACGCCACGATGGGATACTAATGCAATTACACCAGGCACCAACTTTATGGCGGCGCTTGCCAACGCATTGCGTACGTATGCTGAGTCAAATCCGAAACGAATTATTGTAAGCCCTGCAGATGAACCAGGGGAAGGTGAACAAAAACTAATGGCCTGGATTCGTGCGCATAAACCACGTGACGTGGTTGTATATGGATTAGATGCCGATTTGATTGTGTTGTCGTTGTGGGCACACGCTACACTGGGTACCAAAATAGACCTGTTTCGTGAGGAAACGGAGTTTAATGGCGCGGTCAAATCCGACACTTTTGGCGACGAACAGTTTCTGTATTTCAATTTAGACCATTTGGCTGCAGTACTTCATCAGACGTATAGACGTGGTGCAAACGCACCGCGCTGTGATTTCATACAGGATTTTGTGGCTATTATGAATTTGCTGGGCAATGACTTTGTGCCACACGGCATGGTACTCAAGATTCGCGATGAAGGCATTGAACGCTTGTTGGATATTTATCAGTCCCTAAGCGAACCCGTGCTTCATCGTCACACGGACGGCAGCGTTTCCTATAATGTGGCCGCACTCAAAGCCTTCTTTGGTTCGCTGGATGAACCGACGACCATGTTGCGCGTGATTAAAAAGAAGTTGGAGGCGCGTGTGGGGGCAACCTATTCCAAGGACCCTGTGGACATTGCTATGGCCCGTCATAATGATACACCAGTGCTATGGGCAGCGGAAAGTATCTTCTTGACACCCAACAAGCAATTACGCGATGATTGGGGAACACTGTATGATGCAAAGGCAATGTATGGAGCGTCGCCGGCCGACACGACGCGTGCATATCTTGAATCACTAGCGTGGAATTTGGCGTATTATGCCGGCGAACCTGTAGATATGACGTGGTATTATCCGTGGTCCCTTCCACCACGCATTCAATCTATTATGACAGCATTGGATTCTACAAACACACTACCTTGCCCACGACCGGCCGCAAATACACCGGAATTGCAGCCACAAGAGCAACTTGCAATGGTGCTGCCACAATCATCATTTCATCTTCTACCCAAAAAGTTCCAGGACTTACCGCACAAGTATCCGTATGCCTGGCCGTCGCAATGGAGTGTGTACAGTTTTGGCCGTCGGTTCTTATGGGAGTGTGAACCCGAAATTCCGTTGATTACACCACAACAAATGCGTGCTTGGCTTGCATGAAAAGTTTGATTTCATTGTTTTTCACTGCCAATCAACCATAATGCAAGTAACAAATCCATTGTATGAACATCAGCCGTATGTAGTGGTTACTGTAAATGTATCAGATACGATAATACCTCATACATCAACAAAATGGACATGTATAGCATTTTGGTTCTTAATGCTAGCGGATATTGTGGCTGTGTTAGTTGCCTATTTAATTACAGGCAGTTTTGATAATTGGATGAAGTATTTTATGGCCGGAAATGTTGTATGTATTGGATTGGTTTTGTTATTATGTATGATTGATTGCGTGTGCATATCATGTAGAAAATCACAGACGTCGTCGTCGTAATGTGCTTTTGCGTTTTCTGCCACCCTGCAATTGTATGCCAATGCGTTCTTGACGCGGCACATTTCTTGTAATATTTGGTATTTTTGCACGCGCTGCTGCTTGTGGTTCAACTAAGAAATTGGCTATCTTAGATGCAACTGTAGCAGGCAGTTGCCGTACAGGAGGTAATGCTGCCGCAGGTGCAGCAGCAGCAGCCGCAGCAGCGGGCTCTGCTACGACTCCTTCATTATTGTTTTCACCGTAAAAGGGAAATAATTTTTCACCAAGGACTTCCATTCCTTTTTCAATACGGTCAGAAACAGCATTTGCTGCCTTTCTGTACCAACTTTTTGGTGCATTTCGGAAATTAATTGAACCAACCTTTTCTGTCCACATTTCTTTCATTGCAGGAACGCGTTCTGCATGCGCTTTATTTGCAGCAAGTGCCGCACGTCGTCTTGCAATTGGCCCTCGTTCTAATGCAGCATCGTGTGACATGAAGTCCTGCCAATACACTTTATACTTATCGTAAATGCTGTCTGGATTCCCTGGTGTTCGTTTATCAACTTCATATACAATGTGGCCTGCTGCATAGGGTCCGCCCGTGATTTTTACATTTTGTCTTGCATTACCAATTTGAAGTGTTACAGAATCGCCTGGTCTATATAAACCTTGACGCACAAGCCGTGGTTGATGTCCTGGCACAAACGCACCAACAACAAAGGTTGGATTCCAAGGAAGAAGTTGTTTATGACTAGCATAATATTCAATGCCTGGTTCATTATCACACCTAAGAGTATACATATTTTTAACATAAAGTTGGTCCCATGTGTCAACAACGGTGCAAGGGCCTGCTACAACACGACCAACATATTCGTCGTTCAAAATGGCAACTCGGGTTCCATTGGGATGCCGGCGCTCAAGAGGTATAATTTCTTCCATTTACTACTTGCCAAGAAAAAATGAATACACTAACTTTTTGAATGAACTGTGCCGACAAAATGTCCGAAACTGCAATACAGCAATTTACCGGTTCCCTGGGCGGCGTAAATGAACTTTCCGCCGACCAGAAATTCCAACTTGTCCAAACCTACCTTTCCTTAGAGTCAACGCGACTGCAGCATCAAGTGGAACTTGCAAAAGTATCCGCACAATCAACGGAACGCCAACAGCAACAACAAATAGCCGCATGCCTTGTGCCTTGGAAACAGCGTCGTTTAGAGGCACGAATGATTGGATTCGTCATATTTGCTGTTGGGTGCATATTGGCGTATGAAACATACAAAACTACTGATATTCTAACAAAATTCATTGCACCGTTTGTTGCTGCGCTGCAGCAACCACTTCTACCAGGCTGGCAATCATACTTGTTTTCTGAAAGTTCGTGGATTTCTGGATACGCCGCGTCCATTGCAAATGGTGTGCTGCGATTTGTACTCTTTGTTGGGTGTGCAGGAAAACGTATATTAATAATGCCTTTCAATGTGCTTCTGGCAATTGCGAGCACAAGTTCATCGGCTGCCGCTGGATTCATAATTCTTGTGTTTGTACTTCTCACAATGATTGTAATGAAATTGTATCATTGTGACATATATATTGGACTTACAAGTGTATCTGTCAAACAAAGTGCCGGCGTTGAATTGAAGAAACTACAGTAAACCTACCTGCTCCGTAACTGACCATGAAAATTTGAATACGTTGAAATGTTTTTGCATAGTAGACAATCCCATGGAAATCGTTTATATTGGTGCATCATGGTGCAGCACATGCAAAGTCATTAAACCGAAAACACTCGAGTTAGGCAAACTGTATGGAATTCAAGTGCGCGAACTGGATTATGATGACGATTTGACAGATGAAGAGAAAGAGCAGATTACAAAAGTCCCAACGTTGCGCATAGTGCGTGACAACAATATAGAGGCAACTTGGAATGTCAATCAAGTTGCACAGTTAACGGCCTGGTTACAAATGAATGTGTCCTTGAAAACAGCCGATATGGATTTCTAAAACATAAGTAGAAGATGGACTTTTTTCAACCTGCCACAGATGCCACATGCGTCTTACCTCCCAAATCTGGCGCGGCCGGCGCGGTCGGTGGTGCCAAGGCACGCAAGACCCGGCGTGCACACCGTCGTGCGGCTGCCACACGCCGCCGTGCGAATCGTCGTAATATGGCCGGTGGTGCAAAGAAACGTCGTGCCACACATCGCCGCCGCGCAGCACCTAAGCGCAAGATGAATCGCCGCGCCAATCGCAAAACAATGCACCGTCGTCGTAGATAAACAGGCAAATCAATATGTTATTGTTTGATATACAAAATTATCAAACAATAATTACAATTACGGTTATTTGTCGTAGAATCACCGAAGTTATTTAAGCCCGGGCAGTGTTGAATTGTGTAAAGAACTTGTGTTGTGTCAAATTGCATATGTTTATAAATGTTTCATAAAATAGTGTTTGACTTTGATGAACGGGGAGTGGCAGAAGAATTACAGAAAAAACTGCTCACTTGCAAGTGTGATACAATTTTTGATTATTGCAACAATCCAATAGATTATCCAAATAAGATTGGTTATAGTAAATGGGTTGTTTGGATTGATGAAGATATAATTGAGAAATACAATACGTTATATACAGAATTTGGAAAATTAGAAGGCATTGAAGCATTTAAAAAAACAAATATTGCAGTTGTGCCAAATTATTATAAATTAGTTCGGCAATGGAACACTGCAACAAATGAAGAGAAAGAATCTTTCAAAGAGTTACTATATAATCTTTTTGATGGACAATGTGAAATAACATGTAAGCCTGGCTATGGTTTAGTAGATATTGAAATCCTAAAAGCAGGTTATAATCCAATATCACTTTATATGATTCCAACTGGAAGAATAGATTCACGCAATGGGCGTCTTCCGGGCAGCATTCGTTTTTATAATTATGCATATGACCAGTTGTTAGATTTAATAAAATGCACTGACAATGATTATGAACCTAATATTGTAAAAAATATAATTAAAATCGCTTCACAAGGTTTTGGTAAATAAAATGAAACTGAAGAATGGTTTGTTTGGAGCATTTGCAGTCACATCTAGTTTGAAAACTCATGCAATCTGCGTTTCGCTTGGGCACAAACACTCGCAAAACAAAGTAATGGGTGCAGCACAGTCATCGGCCGATCCGCGTCATGTACGCATTTGGAATAATTTATCATCCCTGGATTCGGCCACAGCCCGGATGCAGATGATTGATACATTGTTAGCAGGTCCAGAATACGTGGCAATTGCAAAACGTGTTGGAATCTATGCGGCACTGCTAAGTTGGAAGGCGGCCACACAACGTGGGGAGTTTTATCCATGGCCACAACCATCTGCTGCGCCACAACAGCAGCAAGCACCGCGCCCCCAAGTTGTGCAGCAGCAACAAAATCAACTGGCTGTGCTCCCCTCAGGCCGTCGTGACCTGGATGCGCTTCACGAAGCCTATGCCGTTCTAAGCATTGATGAAACTCAGCCGCTTACATTGGATGCATTGAAAGCCTATTACAAACGAGCCGCACTCAAAGCACATCCTGATAAAGGTGGGTCACCACAGGCATTTGATAGAGCCAAACGTGCGTATGCATATTTGGAGGAAATCCTTCTCAAACTAAACCCAAAAACACAAACACAGCAACCGTTGTCTGTTCCGCCACAGCAGTTGCCTTTGGCACAGCAGCAGATTATGCCTGTATCCGCGCCTGTAAAATCTCCATTTGAGGATGTGCGCCTAACAGCGCCTGTCACAATGGACGCCGCCCTGCGTGCACGTGAAATGCTGCAACAACGTAATCAAATTGATATGCCGCCATCCAATACGCCTGCTGTATCCCTTAACCCCAAGAAACTAGATATGGCTACATTCAATAAAGTATTTGAGGAAAACCGCATGCAGGACCCAGACGCCGATGGCTACGGTGATTGGTTAAAATCTAATGCAACCACTCAATCGCAGGAAAACAAAGCGCTTCGTGATAAATTTAATGCATCCAATTTCAATAAGGCATTTGAGGATGGCGCGCGGCAATCGGGGCAACAACGCAATGATATGTTTGGACCTCAGGAACTCACATTAGCGCCAAGTATGGGTGTGGAGTTAGGTCGTGACCGCCCCGCACAGTATACAGTTCCAAGTGGTGAAGGCAATATTGGGTATACAGATTTGAAGTATGCGTATGGTGAGGGGTCTACGTTTAGTCAACAGGTGGCAGACGTGGCGGTATCAAACAGAACGTTTGATGCAATGAAGCGCGAACGTGAGGCTGCTCCTGTTGCACTCAACCCTCAGGAATTAGCAGCGGTAGAAGCAGCCAGACGCGCACGCGATGCGGCCGAAGAAGCACGGCAGCGACGTGCAGCAGCCTATGACGCTGATGCAGCAAATTATGAAGCACGTATCAAAGGACGTGTGCAGATAAAGTAAATCGGCGGTCTAAACCAAACACATGACAATCAATACAATGAAAATCGGATTGATTGTTACTGGCCAACAGGCCCTTCAGGATTTCAAAATCTTCACAACAACGCTGGCACCATGGCATCCAAATGCTGAATTGTATGTGTTTACAGATTCCAAAACGGACGTATCTTCCGTGAAATGGAGTGGCCCGCTACACATTAAAGCCGCGATGGACAGTTACGCAGGCAAATCGCGTGCAGAAATGGAAGCACTTCCAGGACGCAAGTATGATTCGTTGTTCAAAGATTATACCTACGAAAAAGCAGCGGTACTGGAATGGATGTTAGAAACTGAAACCCCAAATGGAGTCTGGTTTTTGGATGCGGATATTACTTTACTTGCACCACTTCCGCAAATTCCTGAATCTGCAACAATCGCGTTAAGTCCACATTATATTCGTAATGCAGATTGTGCACGCTATGGAAAATACAATGCTGGATTCATGTGGTTCAAATCTAAGGAATTCTTGGAAGTGTGGCAAGCAGCGGCAGAATCATCGCGTTTCTTTGAACAAGCAGCGCTGGAAGTAGTGGCAACTGCGGCAGGCACTGGTCTCCACGAGTTTCCAATTCAAGTAAATTTTGGTTGGTGGCGGATGTTTCAGTCGCCTGAATCACCGCCCGTCATACAATCCAAGTTTGGCGTGAATCGCACGGATAAGAGTGTTGGACTGCGGTATGATGGCGCACCACTTCAATCAGTCCATACACACTGGAAAACATACGCAGGCGACCGCGCAATGTTGGAATTCAATACATGGTTCAAAGCATACGCCACACGCTTCGCAATGCATAAACCAATTGCATCATTGCTCAAAACTCTTTAAACCCCCCCTCTCCTCCTCCGAACCACCTCCTCTCCCCCCATTGCCCACACATTATACATGTATTCATTGAATACACTTATAATTCAAGTTATAATTTAATGAGCCGCCATTGCCGCAAGGGTAGACTGTTGCGCAAGCATTTCATTAAGCACATTGTTTGAAACTGCAGAAATTGTAGTACTGACTTGAGCACCTGCAGCACCATTGGCTTCCACATCATTCAATAGATGCTGTGTTGCACCATAATGTGATTTATAAATTTGGTCAACGTTTAGTGTATGGAAATTTGGCAAATCATACAATGAAGGCAAGATGTCCACGGCTTTGGGGAACACGGGTTTGATTTCCTGTGCAATAAATCCAAGACTGTGTCTATCCGTTGTCACTTCATTTGAGTAATATTGCGGGTCCCATTCAAAATAACGAAGAGGCACAGCTTTGATTGTGGAGTAGCAAATATCCAAATCGGCATTCACAATGTTTGTTTTAATACGCTGGTCAGAAGCAATTGTCCAGGTATTTGTAAATGGTTTTGCGGCAGAATCCGTTGCAAGCTGCAATTTGTAAGCATTGGCGCCAGATGCAGCACCAGCATAAATAGTAGATGCATAAATTGTGGATGTATGAACAGTTAATGAAGATGTATAACGAGCTGTTTGAATATCACCAGGGTTTACTGTTGTATTTTCATACATGAAAATACCGTTTTCTGCATAATTCATAATGATTTGACCATTATTGCAAACTACTGTGCCTGCACCCTGACGTGTGGGTGCAGTTGTTCTATAGGACTGACCACCATCACTTGAATATGCAACACCTGTGTTATATGCAACTGAAACGGCAATGCTACCATCTTTGGAGCAATCAACAGCGCGTGAAACAAATCCGGCGTTGAAGTTTATTGTGGAACTCCAAGTGTTACCATAATTATAACTATAAAGTGTTGTAGTTGATACAGCACCACTTACACCGCCATATACGTGAATAATTTGTCCATCGGCAGAAACGGACGCGCCACTTGTTATTGCTGTACTTGAATACACTGTTTGGAATGTACGACCGTAATCGGACGACAAGTAAATTATGTTTGTTCCAGGCACGCAAACATAACGACCGTCGGCAGACATACCAACACCTGATATGCCAGCAGTTAAGGCAACTCGGAATGTATGACCATA
>JACCDO011473352.1_pt1 | contig 10740 bp, 10 predicted proteins | sample 7446101 | NCBI WGS metagenome assembly JACCDO01 (sample SAMN15323440, study PRJNA562643) | freshwater metagenome | isolation source: river surface water | place: USA:Blue River Watershed | collected 2017-08-16
GATTCCAATAGAATGTTTTAATGACCTTCATCGTGTTGAAACTTTATTAATGAATGATAACCTAACACAATCGAACAAAGAACTATTGTATCATTATTTTTATGAAGAGATAAACATGAATTTAAAGGACTCTTCAATATACCTAGGAAGAATATCAGACATTTTGTATGAATTGAAGACCAAAAAGAATATTGATTCAGTCTCTTTAAGTGAATCTCGAGATGTTTTAAGCATAGCATCTACCCTAAGTTATTTAAAAGCAGCCGGTTTAAGAACAATTGCTCAAAATATGATTTTTGATAAGGAAATCTCAGATAGAATTAATAAAGACTATCAAGAACTTGTTGCAAAATATGAAGAAACAGTTATTCAGAAAACCCGTAAAATAGAGACTCAAACAATAACAGTAAATAAAAACAATCTTTCTTACCAAAATATAGAATCTTTTTCATTTACTCACACTGATTTTTGGACAACACTTGCATCCAGAATCAAAGGCAAAAAAATATTTGTTCTTTATAGTTCAGAATCAAAGACATATGGGTTTCCTATAATAGAACACGCTTTAAAGGGTTATTATGAAACAGGTAAAGACCAACCACTCGATAAAGTAATGGAATCAAAAAAGAATTTGGTTTATTGTGTTTTTCGTAAGAATGATATTCAAGAAAAACAGTTTTTAAGTCTCAAAGGAACTTTTGTTTCAATGCTTCGAAAAATGGAAGATACCAATTCTTTCAGAACCTATTTGTACCAGTTGTTAACAAATTCTGCTTATTTTATTGATAATAGTAGAACAATTGATGACAAAACAACAAAAAAAATAATTTTCGATCATAAAGAGAATGTTGTTTCATTTATTCAGATGAAAAAAGTTCTTGATTTAGTTGATTAGATAAAAAATTAGTTATACATCAAAAATTTAATTATTTCAAACTTTTCTTTGGTAACCAAATAAAAGTTTTTTATTCGATTATAATAGAGGACATATGAGTGAATTAAATAAAATAGATTCAAAATTAAAAAAAGAATCGGCACGTATGTTTCAGTTTTTCAAAAAATGTTTTCAAGCAAACAATGATGTTGATAATTCACAAGATTTAAATTTATTTTTAAAATACTGTTATATAGATGTAATTCCAACAAATTTATTGAGTTCATATTTACAAAATAATGATATTGAAATGCTTAATGATACAAACTTTTTTTTAGAAAAATATTTTGAAAGATTATTTGAAAAATCTGAAAATGTTGAACAGGAATTGGTTAGAACGATAAAATATAAAATAAATTATTTTGAAGACAACATAAAAGTTTGTAATAAACTTTTGAATAATATTAAAAAAACTTATGTCAAATTTGCTATATCTGAGTTTGTTCCTAATTCACAAAATTCCAAAATAGACTTTATGACTTTTTTACCTAGTTCAGATTCTGATGGATTAAAACTTAAATTAGGAGAACTATTTGGACGCTACTTTTTCGCATATTTACTAGTGATTGGTAATAAAAATTATTCAAACTACAATTTGAACAATAGTTCTTCTGCAAATCAATCTACTATAGATTCTTTTTATGATAAACAAGTATGGGAATCATTTATTAATAAGGATACATCTGAAATTATTTCTATGCAATCAATGGATAAACGTTTTGCATTTTGGATATTATTTTTATTGCTTGTTGGAAATTTATTTGGGAAAGATTCATCTAAACTTTCTGTTTTTTATCATTATCCAGCATTAAAAACTTTTATTAAAAAAATATTTTTAGGGCAACAACAAAAACAGAAGCATCAAGAACATAAACATAACAAAGGTAACAGACAATACAAAGAAAACAGACAATACAAAGGTAACAGAGAATATAAAGGTAACAGAGAATACAAAGATAATTATAAACAAAATTTTAAAAAAAAGATGTTTGGAGGAGATAATAAAAATGTATTAAAAAAAATTCTGGAAAAACAATTTCAAAAAGGAAAGAAAAACAAGGGACAAGACAAAAAAAAACAATTATCTCCTGAAAAATTACTTATAATTGAAACTTCTAAACTGATTGTTAATAATAAAACATTGTCTGCTAGAACTGACTTATTATTTAAAAACACAATGCGTTGGGATTATTTTTATCCATATATTTTAAACAATCTTGTTGAAAATGGAAATATTCTTATTGAAAAACCCTTTCCACATCCTTTTTATCCTCAAAATGATTTTCTTAACATAAAAATATCTGATTTTTTAGCAAATAAAAATTCTAAACAGAAGACTCTACCAGAGTCTGATTTAAAAAAAATAATGAATCAATTCAATTTTGATATATTTCAAAGTTTAAGAATGTTTGAAAATGATGATAATGAAAAATATATATTTGATTTTTACAATGTTTTTAGTAAAAATTTTTTATATTTATTGTATTTTATTACTGAAACTAAAAAAATGATTTATGAAAAATATATTGAAATTAGTAGACAGAAAGTTGATGAATTTGTTTTTAGAATAAACCATCCAAATGAAAATTATTTAGAACAAGAAAATTATAACTTAAATAATAAAAATTTCAATAAAAAACCAAATAGAAATTTTAATCAAGAAAAAAGTCCTCATAAAAATAATTTTAATAATAGATATAAAAAAAACAATAACCAACAAAAGAAAATTGTTAATAATTATTCTGGACTTCAACCAAACATTCGTAATGAAGTTTTATATTTAGACAAAAAAATTGAATTAATCCAAAAGAAGATAAATGATTTAGAAAAGGAGAAAGGAACTCAGAACTATGAAAGAAAGAGAATCGAACTCGAAAAAATGATTCGAGAAGCATACATAGAAAAGAATAAATTATTATTGAAAGGTTCTAAGTAAATGGACTTGTTAATCCAAGTTGATGCTAAAGCAAAATCTTGACTTATCAGTCTAAGTTGATGCTTCGCATAACTTGGATTTTCAATCCAAGTTGATGCTTCGCAAAATCTTGACTTATCAGTCAAGATTGTAAATATTGGACAAAGACCTAGACAAATCAGAATAAACGCAAGCAAAAAAGCAAGGTTTATAGTAATTCAATGAATTATATTTTCTATTAGCCAGATTAGGATTTTTTATTTTTTCTCCGCTAGCATCTAGGTTTGTTGCATTTGTTGAACCTGGTTTATGAGACCAATATCCATCGGAATCCATTCGATACCAATGGTAATCATTCTTAGGGTCTAGGACAAAAAAGATTTTGTAGAATCCTTTTAGGCATGGTTTATCGAACGATTCAAGATAACTACCAGGAACATCTTTTTTCATTCTTCTATAAAAATGTTTACAATCATAGTCCGAATTAGAAATATGATTGAAACCAGATGCATAACCAGGTTGTGCTTTTGAATCTAAACCTTTACGAATCTTTCCCATAGCATATGAATAACAGTTATGTGTTGTTCTTACATGGTCATTTTCATTCCACAATTTTGGGTTATATTCAAGTTCAGAACCGGATAAAGGAGAAAATTCTTTTGTTGCAGTTAATAATTTTTCAGGATTATCTAACATATTCTTGTCATTCTTAATTTTTTGTATTACTAAAATATGTGGTTTTTCAGATTTTTTCACCATAGTTTAATATTCCTTAATAAATAGAAAGATAAAATTTCATTGACAAACATATTCTTATAAAAAATAAAAATAAATTCTTCAATAAATTAATAAAAAATGATTTTTATTTTTCAAATAAATATTTATAATTTGAGAAATAATTATAATTTAAAGAATGCAAAATTCAAGCGAAAATAAAGAGTTAAATAATAAAGATTTAACAACCAACAAAGACTTAAAAGAGCCAACAATATTAGACCTTATGAGATATGTAAAAAATGTATTTGAAAAAATAGAAGGCAATCAGGAATATATGATTGCTAAGATTGAAGAATTTGAAGATAGGTTAATATCAATAGAGTCAAAATTTGAAAAAACTGTTCGGAGAAACAGTGATAAACACAAATATGAATTAAAAAATCCTTCGCAAACAACTATTAAAGAGTTAGTTGCTAGAGTTTCAAAAGAAGATGTTTTAAGAACATTATCGTTCAAATGTCCAAATCAGATGACGGTTCTTGTAAGATCTTTATATTTTGATGAACTAAATGAAAAACACCCTTTTCCATTTAGAATACAAAAAGGTAAATCGAGAGTATTTGAATATTATTTAAACGATCGTTGGATTATTGACCAAAATGGTTTTTATATTAAAAAAACAATATGTGCTAATTTAGAAAGTGTATTTAGATATTTTAATAATGACAAATATGTTAGCCTTGACGATGTTCAAACAAATGAAGAATTTATAATGACATTTGAAAGAAAAGATGTTCAAAATGAAATATTCGCATCAGTATGTTCTGAAATGAAACAAAACACTTTTTATGAATAAATATATAATATTGTTGAAATGTTAAAAGGTGTAAATAAATTAAATCAGTACTCTAAACAATATCTGTATCAAAAAACAATTATCAATTGTTTTTCTGGTATAGGTATTGTTAAGAGTGCTGATTTATTTTTATTAATTTTTGTTAATTTTTATTTATTTTATAATTCGCTAATGAAAAACTTGATTATTTACTAATTAAATTTTTTTCTAAAAATGTCTTCTCGGAGAAATTTCTCAATATCTTCTATTGTTAATGGTGAGTCGTCATCTTCCTCATCTGATGAATAAGAGTCCAATCTTTCGTTAATTATTGATTCGAACAGTTCATTATTCCAGTTGGGGGCTTCAAAATTTTCTTCCAAATACTCAAATGTAACATTCTCTTTTAAAAAGTAATTAAATGGTTTTTCGCCGTCGTCGTTTAGCAAATTTATTCGTATATGAAGAGGATTGTTCTTTTCTTTGAAAACCAAGATGTCATTAGTGTTTGATTCGACGGAATAAACAAATTTGATTCTGGTTCCTGATAATTCTTCAGGTTGTTCAATTACTTGACAATTCTCTAAAATATACAAATCAAAATTGATGGTTATTGATTCCATCAATGGTAAGTTTTTATTTAAATTTAAATATAAATCTACTTAGTTTTAATTAATTTTAAGTTATTTTATAATTAATTATAATTTAGGTAAAATATATTTCAATTTTTCAGCCCTATGCGTCATAAAACACTTTATATTTGATCAATGGAGTGTTATGATATTCACGTTCCATTATCGCATATTCGTTTATGAATTGGTTTTTCACAACAGATATTTTAGGCGATAAAAAATCACTTAACGAATCAAATGATTTAGTTATTGCAGCATTTGCATAAGAAAGTGTTAATGGGCTTTGACTTTGAACAGTTCTTATTGATGAGATTGAGGAGTTTGGTGTTTGTAAAGATTCAAGACTTGGGAAAGGTTCTTTTAAATTAGAATTATTACCAGAACTCTCATCATTTTTAGTAATAGGAATTACTAATACTTCTTCAATTCCATTCCCGTCTAAATTCATTTTAAATTCTAGGTCAAAATGAATAGAGACATTTGTTTTTGGATTCTTAGGATTCGCAACACCATAACAACATATATATTCATTTTCATTAAAAATAAATGTTTTGTACCTACCTTCGGAACAGTTTTTACAGTTTCCTCCCAATCCGTTTAGACAAGTACCAAAAAAAATCTGTTTTCCAACTTCTTTCCAGTTACAACATCGTCTAATGACTGGTTCTAAACCTTTTATTTTAAGAGGATTCTTCAAATATTCGCTGATTTCAGCGGGATATTCATTAAACGCGTGTTTTTTATTAGGAATATTACAAATACCAATTATACAACGAAAACAGGCACCTTTTTGTAGTAATTTTGAAAGACGATATTTGTTGGAAGACTTCTCAATTTCACGTTCTGTCTCCTCTAAATTATTAACCAATGTTGTCCAGTCTAATGAAAGAACTTTTTTAGAATTACTTTTTTTCAACATTCTATATCAGGTTTTTTATATCTTTTTTGTTTAGAAAAACAAACAATTGATGATTGTTTTTTCAGTTTTTGTAAAAAATCATATAAGAAATATATTCTGATATGATTTTAGGGTTAAAAAGAGCTATTACCACACTCAAACTTTCTACAAATATTTTAGCCAGACTAGGTCCAAACATAAAATATCCAATTTACCTTTCATATAGTTATATATCACTCTCTTTAAGTATTTTTAGAAGTTTTTATAATTATTTCAAAGAATTTTCAAATAATTAAGGTTAAAAAAGTTATTACCACAATTAAAACTTTCTACAAGTCAATGTAAAGGACCAAGTCACAATACAAGACCCAAGTACTATGTACAAATAAACATGTATTTTTTAAATATATCTTAAAAATATTGATGCAGACGCCTCAAGAAACACTTTTTTATATTTTTACATAGATATAATATTTTTTCTATCTTAAATTTATTTTGAGAAGACAGATATATTACTTCGATTTAAAATAAATTTTTAATTTGTCTAGTGAATCATATGAATCACTAAAGAGATGAAAATAAATGTAACCCGTTCTGATTATAAGTATCTTCATAAACAGTATGATGTTTTTTATTTTTACAGATTTCTATTTTTATAAATTTTTGTAGATTTTTATAAATTTTTTATATTTTTTGTAAGTTTTTGTAAGGTTTTTATTGTTTTTTATTGATTTTTTGTTTTTATAAATTTTTCTTGAGTGTCATTATTTTATTATTATTTATATTTTTTTTGAACGGGGATATATACAATTAACTTGCTTATATTGCAATATATAATTATATATTAGAATTTTTTTAAGTAAAAATTAAAAAAATTAAAGAAATCTGTTTTTAGTTACTTAATTTATATCTTTGGTGGGAAATCATCCATTTCAGTCCATCCCCAAGCAATAATTGATATTCTTCCCTTTTCTTCATATTCTTCTGGTGGTACTTGAGGAATACCATGTCTCCATTCTACATTAACATTCTTTGAAAATGAATAAACAGTATTGTTTGGAAGTGGAATACAAACAGTTGTACGGGTTTTTGCATGTTCAAATGCAACTTCCCTGGTTCTACCCAATGATAATCCAACAGTAATGTTTTGAGTTGCTGCTTTATCTTCTTTAACTGCTGCAGCATCAAAATGAAAAGGTTTCCATTCCTTTGTGTCTCTATACCAATTAAAACGGGTACTTTTCACATCTACTTTAAAAATGCGTTTTATTTCATCGATGATATAACCAAAAGTTGGTACCTTCTTTTTCCAACCGATATGGTCATCTGCAATTAAATGAGAATCTCCGTGCCATAATTTCCACAAATCATCTTGATTCACACCAGATTGCTCCATTTCTGAAATGAGTTTATCATAAAAGTAACCAGGAGTTTGTTCATTCAAAAAATTAGGATAGATTACAACATCGTTTGCTCTTAATTTACGAGTTCCAAGTCCAACTAAAATATTCATATCCAAATGTTCGTGAGAAGGATTGAAATTTTCAGTGTTTTTTTTGTGTTTTCTTTTATTGTTTTGTTTATCATTACTTTGTCTGTCATTTTGTCTGTCATTTTGTCTATCATTGTTTTGTTTATAATTTATGTTATTATCATTATTATCTGATTTTTCATTATTTTTTATTTCATAGTTGTTTCTGTATCTGTTATTTTCATTTCTGTTATTATTATTTCTGTTATTATTATTATCTGATTTTTCATTATTTCTTCTATCATTATAGTTTATATGCTTGTTATTGTCATGTCTGTTATTATCATTACTCTTTCTAGAATTTTGTGAATGGTTTGAAATTGGTTCTTTTAGAACTACTTCTGATTCAACTTTAACAAAAGTGATTGGTTCTTCAATAGATAGTTCAGAAAGAGGAATGGTGTTGTTCTGTTCTTCAGGACTAACTGGAACACTAATCCCTTTTTCATTCAAACGAAAGTTGTGATTGAATTGGCATTCAGAACCTTTTTTACAAGAACCATTAAAAAAGAAGAACTTGCATATTTTAGAATCGTGAATGAACTGGCAATTATCCTTTTGTTTGCAATTGCCTTTTAAATAAAACTTACAAATATTGGTCATTTTTAAAAAATTATATATTTTTTTAAAAATTTGTTTTTAAATTGGTTTTTTTGTTATGATTTAATTATTTTCATAATATTTTCATAATATTTTCATAATATATTTATTTATTGTTATTTGCAACATCCTCAAAAAATGATGTGAAGTAATTTATAAAAAACTTTTTTTGTTCAAGACTTTTAACAGGATAATCACAAATAAAAATAATATCTTGAATAGGAAGAGCAATCATATTAGGTATTACTTTTTTAAAATCTTTTCCTAATAAAGATTTTTGAAATTTTTCTGGATAAATTAATTGATACAGAAAAAATTGTGTCTCTAAATATGGTGAAAAATATTCCATATATTTTCTTTGTTGTGATTTTCTGAATACTTCAAATGACCTTGTTCTAAATAAATCAGGCATATAGTATTGCATTAATGAACTTAAATTTACTCCTGTTTTTTTCTTACTTTTCTGTAATTTTTCTAATTCAGGTAAATAATAATAAACATTTATAACTACAAACCAATCTAAAAATCGTTTAATTTCAGACTCCATATTTAATTCATATAGTAATTCCTCTTTTTCATCAACTAATTTATTATAACCTAATTTAAATTCAGAATGTAAAACTCTCCCATAATCAATTAAACAAAGTATTCTCCCAAATGTAGGAATTTTTTTTCCAAAAATATTTATATATTTTTTTGTAGTATAATTCACACCAACATTTTGGTTGTGTAAATCATTATGAACAAACCCATGTTTGTTCATTAAATATACAATATATGTGAATTGGGCAATAATAGAATATCTCTCTTTTAATGACAAATCATTATTTTTAAATTCATTATATAATGTTGAATCAACGAATGCATATAATTTTCTAGAGCAGTACTTACTTTCACTAAAGTTTTTAAAACTTTCTTGAGCAGAATCAGAAAATAGTTTTGGATCTTGACTGTACTCTTGTTTGTGTTTGCATTTCTCAACAATATCATAATCATATAATTTCATAAATTGGTCAGGATATAATTTACCCATCGTATTTGCAAATTCAACTTCACGCCAAAATACAGAACCTAAATTTTTTTTTACATTTGTTGGTAATATATGTTCTACTTTTAATGCAAATTTTTGATTCGTATTTTTACACTTTACTTCATAAACAGTTCCAAACATACCATGTCCTAATTCTTTAATTATTTTGCAATCATCAATTTTCATATTTGTAAAATACCTTATTATATCATTACAAAAACTTTTTATTCAATTTTTCAAGAAATAAACATTATAAAAAACAAATTTTTTATTTATAAATAGTAAATTAATTTAATAATCTAAAAATAATAAACAAATATGACAATCGTTTCAATATGTGGTTTTCAAGGTTCTGGTAAAGATACTATTGCCAATTATTTAATTTCAGAATATGGTTTTGTAAAGATCAGTTTTGCAGGTGCAATTAAGGATATTGCAAGTATAATGTTTGGTTGGGATAGACAAAGGTTAGAAGGTTTAACAAAAGAAGATAGAGAATGGAGAGAAACAGTTGATCCTTGGTGGGAAAAACAACTCAATCTACCAATTTCTCCAAGATATATTATGCAACAGTTTGGTACAGAACTGTTTCGAAGACATTTTCATCCAGACATTTGGGTGAAAGTTGTTGAAAAAAAATTAACAGAATACGAGAATATTGTCATAACGGATTGCCGATTTCCTAATGAAATAAAGATGGTTAAGGATAATGGGGGAATACTTGTTCATGTTGAAAGGAACCTTCCTCATTGGTTTCATGATTATAAATCAGGTAGTTCCTCACCTGAAGCAGATAAACTTCATGCTAGTGAAACTTCGTGGATACGAGAAAAATTTGATTTGGAAGTAAAAAACAATGGTTCTGTGAAAGACCTTGAAAACAAAGTTGAAAAATATATAATGGAATTGTCAAAATAAGTATAAAACACTGGAGTAAATATTATTTTTTATTATTGTTTATTTATTTTATTTGTTTTATTTATTTTCTTTTTTCTCTTCTTTTTCCATAAAATGTCTTCCATGTTCTCCACAAAAACTTTCATTACTTCGAATAAAAGAAACATTATGATATAATATATCACCATTTATCAAATTTTTATGACCAAATTTAGTACATTTATTTAGGTCCTCATTTGAAGGATGTTTTTTGAAGAAATAACAATCATTGCAAATAGGATAATGTTCATTTTCAATGATTCTTTGTTTCGAAAAATCATTTGAAAAATCTTTTTTATAACGTTTCAAATTCAATAAACTACTATTATTGGGTTTTCGAACAAAAACTTTTGAATAAGTTAGACTGTGAATGTATTTCTTCAATACAATATTCTTATAGAATGAAGTAAAGGTATTCATTTTATAAATTATAATAAAAAATCTTTATATTCTTTATGAATCCAAATCTTCAATTTGGCTAACATCTTGCATAACACGAATCGCGCTACGATTCATATAAGGACTTGTTATGTTTTGAGACATATTGTACGATGTAAATAATTGATTTTCATCATCATCAGTATCATCATTTGACTCATTAATACCATTTCCTCTAAACAATGAAGGTGTGATGCTAGAATTGTTATTTACAAAATTATTGTAATATCTATTCACAACCGTTGATGCTTGAGAAGTTCTAGAAGATTTTCTA
>JACCDO011920144.1_pt1 | contig 10739 bp, 8 predicted proteins | sample 7446101 | NCBI WGS metagenome assembly JACCDO01 (sample SAMN15323440, study PRJNA562643) | freshwater metagenome | isolation source: river surface water | place: USA:Blue River Watershed | collected 2017-08-16
TGATTTTTATAATATACTTCAATCATTTTTAAACACAAAAATTTTATATGAAAAAAATTTTTTAAATAATGATGGAAGTAAAATAATAGGATCCATAGAAAATTTTGTAGAAAATTATAAAAAAATATCCGATAACAATAATTCAAATATAATAATCAAATTATATAATGATAATAAGGAAGAGAAATTTATTCATATGAAAAATAATAAATTAATAAAAATAAATAAGTTAGATGATCTAAAAATATTAGATAATTTAATTTCAAATGAAAAAATTTTTTTAATGGCTGATAAAACTGATTATTTTATTTGTTATGGAGATATATTTAAATCTAAAATTAATTCAAATCAAATTAAAAGTATTTTTTTCAATAAAATAGATTTAAATAATGAAAAAAATAAAGAAAACTATAATTTATTTAATAAATTTAATTATATTGATATAATATATTGGACTTGTACAAAAATTAATTAACTTTTTATTTGGTGCAATGTCAAGTCAGATTACATTGTAATCTCCTCAAAATCATCAAGATCAATTTCTTCATTATTATAAGTCTCAATATGTATTTCTTCTTTATCATCGACTACAACATATTTACCATTAACTGTTTTAATATTTTTATCAAGTTCTTCTAAATCATCATTATCTTCTTCATTTTGATAATTTTCAGTTTTAGTTTCTTTTTTATTTTTAATAAAGATATTTTTATTAGGCTTTTTTATATTATCATTATCATTATCATCATCAACTAGTACTACTTTATTAGTATTAGTCTTTTCTTTATTAGTATCATTTGTAATGTTTTCATAAGTTTCTTCATCTGAACTGATCATTTTAATTGTATATACATCATTAAGTTCATCTAATTTTTTTCCCCCATTTAATTCATTTGCTTCATTTGTTTCATTTGTAATATTTTTAACATCTTTATTATTTTCTAACCAATCCATATAATGAACTGATCCCTGGTCTTCAAATTTAAAATTATCAGCAATATCATTAGACTCATTATCATGTAATAAATAATAAACATTTAGAGGAGTAGTTCTTCCTAATCTTTGAGCTCTACCAATAATTTGTTCTTCCATTTCTGGTCTAAATCTATGATACATAACAAGATCTGTTGTCATTTGTAAATTCATACCAGCTCCAAAGAATTGAGCATTTAACATGAGAACTTTAACTTTCTTTTCTCTAAAATCATCAATAAACTTTTTAACGGTAGCTGCTTGACCTTTTAATATATGATAAGATATATTTTGTTCAGTAAGTTTTAATTCTATTTTATTAAATGTTTCAGCAAAATTTGCAAAAATCATAAAACTACCATCAGGTTTATTATGAATAAGATCTAGTAAAACATCCATCTTATCTTTTAATTCATATTTCTTAGATTTATCATCTATAACTACTTCTTTTTTCTTGTCAGAAATCAAATGCATTTTCTCTGGATGTATTGGTTGTCTACAATTAGGACATTTGTTACTTTTTAGTTCACCTAATGAAACAGCAAGACAATCAAAACAGAAACAGCTTTTACAACATTCAGTGATAACAGGATTAGAAAATTCTCCCATACAAACTGGACAATAGCAATCGTTTAGTTCATAAATTTTCTTTTTAATATCATTAATTTTTTCTTCTAATTTAGTAATTTGATTTTGTATCATAGATATTTTCTTTTCATGTTCAGCTTGTAATCCAACAGGATAATATTTTTTTTGTTCGGCTTCTAATTCAATCATTTTATTTTTAATACTTTCTCTTAGATTTTTAGTAATAACTTGTATAATATTTTCATCTGTATCTACATTACAGTTTAAAGCACTAATTGCTTGTTCTGAATTACCTGCATTAATCATTTGTAAAACCGATGGCGGAATTACATCAATAATAATACCTAATTCTCTCGGAGTAATACATTTAATTTTAAGTCTCTTAGGATGAGGTAAAACAATAGATTGTTCAATATAATTATCATCATTTTTAAAGACAAAAAAATCATCAAGAGAAATTTTAGAATTAGATTTATTAAATAATTTAGATATAAATGGTTTATCACCATAAAATAAGCCAGTAGGTGTACCAGTAATTAACCATAAGAAATTAAAGTTACAGACCATATCTCTAGGTAATTTAATGGAATCTGCTTCATCAATAAAAACTCTGTTCCATTGATAATTTTGACAAGCTCTAAAGAACCTCTTGTACATAGTTTCACCAATAATTACTACATCGTATTTATTAATTTCATCAGAAATAATTTCTTCAGTTCTAATTTCAATATCATGTCCTAAACCATTCTTTTTTTTATTAATAACTGTTTTAACCACATTATCAATTTCTTTATTGTAAGCAATTGAATAAACATTAAGATTAGTAATATTTTTTTGGAAATTTTCAGTCCATTGTGGAAGTAATTTATGTGGTACAATAATTAAACAACAATTTAATTTTGGAGTATCAAGTTTAAATTTTACAGATGAATAATTTGAACCACCAAATTCTATATCTCTTTCTTTAGTTAATTTTTTAACACTAATAAGACTAGATACCATCAAAGTTTTTCCTGAACCAACTTTATCACCAAGAATAGCAAAATTTGTACTAATTTTGGTTTCTCCAATTGAAAAACCTAAATTTGAATTTTTGTAATTTTTTGTAGTAATTAAACCAGTTTCTTCAATTTCCATCATTTTGTGTATCATTGTTTTTTGATGACACATTAGATCAGTTTTAACAAATTTTGGTTGTGATATTTGTTTATCATCTTCTTTTAGTATATTATAGTTATTATTTACCATTTTTTATATTAGTATAGCTATATGTATTCTAGTATATTATATAAAAATCAATTTTTTATTTAGTAATTTCTTATAAAATCTAATAGTATAGATATTGCAAGACAATCAATATAATTATATTCTACAATTTCTATCATGTTTTTGTTTTTTTCTTGAATTTCAATCTTGTTTTTGTATATATTTTTGGCTACAAAACTTGATAATAATCCATCATCTAATTCAGGCCATACTAATTTTATTAATTTATGATCATTAAGTTTTTTAACTATTTCTTTTAATCCAAAACCAAAACATCCTTTTATTATAATTGGACTTTCATCATATTTAAATACACTTAGTAAATCATACCATGGTAAATTGTATTTATCATCAAATAATCCATATTCCTTTATTTTTTTATTAAACATAATTGGTTCTGCTGAAGACCAATGTATTAATCTAGTTTTATTTTTAGATTTACTAAACTCTACTATATAATTAGTAAATCTTTCTATCAAATCTTTTTCATTTAAACAAAAAACATAATCATCATAACTACATTTTAAATTTTTGATTTTTTCTATATTTTTTTTTATACTATCTAAACTATTAGTATCTATATTATTATAATTTATTATAAAACATTTAAATTTTTCTTTATGATAAACTCCGATCATATAAATAACCTGGTTATTCAAATTTTCTATAAAATCTTCATCTAAATTTTCTCCATAAATTTCTTCTTTAGAATAAGTTTCAAAATCAACAAAAAACTCATAATCTACTTTATTTCTCCATTCTAAATAATTATTTGTATTATCGATATTTATAATTTTATCATTTGATTTTTTATTTATTTTTAACATTAAATCAATTATTTTGTATTTTTTTGATTTAGTCTCATATCCTAAACTTTCTGGATTAATCTTTTCATCATCATATGTTTTTATCCCTTTTTGAAATGCTAATTTTCTATTTTTTACACCACAATTCCACAACAGTGTCAATTCTTTATTTTTTATTGCTATTTTTTTCTTTATTGGTCTGTAATTCTTATCATATGAATTTTTCATATTTGGATATAATTCATCTTTTTCAATAGGATAAAGCGAATATTTTTTCCAGTTTTTATTTAAATCATTTTTCCATTCTAAAGCTTTATCTATCTTTTCTTTAAAATCTTTTCCATTCTTTTTTTCATTTTCAAAATTTACTATAGCTAATCTTGAAAAAGGATCATCTATTTTTATTTTTTTACCTCCTGAATAGTATTCATATTTTTTACCTAAAATAAATGCTATATTATTATTTGATCCTGTTATATTATTTAATGCTTCTTTATAAACATAAATTTGTGCTTTATAACCATCATACAATAATCCTGAAGACATACTTTCTCCTCCAGAAACTAAACTTATAGAAGATGATTTTACATCAATTATATAATATATTGAACGATCATTTGGAATTTCTATTAAAGTGTCTTTTATGTATTTTTTAATCCAAAATCCTGATACTATAATATCTGGATAACCATAAGTATTATTTGTTTGATTTACCAAAACTCCTCCTAAAATTATATCATATTTTTTTTGTATAATTATCTCTTTTGTCATATTATATTTTTTTGATATATCTTCTTCATTTATTTCTATAAGAATTTCTAATTGATTATCATTTTTTAATTTATTCTTTATTTCAGTAAAAATATTATTTTCAAATTTATAACCATCTTCTACAATATAATCAAATGATGTTTTTCTTTTTTTTAAAAAATTTGTATTTGTAATTTTCTCATCATTTAATTTTGTGAATTTTCTTTTCCTTATTTTAAGTTCATTTTCAAAATCAATTTCATAATCATTTCTTTTAATTTGATCAAGATAGTCAATTATACAATCACTTCTAATATAATTTACTAGACCTGTAGCACTATGAAGTTTTTTTCTATCTATAAAATTTTTACTTCTAGTTATCATTTTTTTATATATATCTAAACAACTTTAAATATAAAAATTTAAAAAATATTAATTATTTTTAAGCATTTGCTTCTGACTCTGTTTCATCTTCTTCTTCTCCTTCTCCTTCTCCTTCTTGTTCTTCTTCTACTTCTATATTTTTATCTTCCATACTGTCTAATTTTAGATCAATCTTTGAACTTATTTCTTCTGAAAATATAAATCCACTTGATGATGCTAAGCATTGAATGTTTAATGTGCGTTTTTTTGAATATTTTACCATTCTAATACTTAGATTTACTAAATCATATTGTATTGATAGAATTAAATAACTTATAAAATTAACTGTATTAGTATCAATCATTAGTTTAGAACCATATTTTGATTCAAGATTATCTAATACTTTCTTAATATTAAAAAATACAGATTCATGATATCTTACAACAGGATTAAATGATTTAACATATTTGTGGACAAAACTATATTTCGAATTCTCATTAATTATAGTGTTAATTATTAGTTGATTTATATGATATAGACCATTAGTTTCATTTTTAACAACATGTTTAATACAATCTGACAACATTTCTTCTAATACTAATACTAGACAATATATTAAACCCTTTGAATAAGAACTAATCTTAAAGTTGTCACAATTTAATTCATTTAGATATGTCTTTAGTTTTTTCTTTAATTGAGAAGCACTTACATATTCTGATATATTTAAATTTGTTGAAACTCGACTCATATTTATATTCTTATATATTTATATACTTTTAAATCGACTTCATTTAATTTTATTAAATTTTTCTTATAATAAATTAGATTATTTATTATATTGTTGTTTATAAAAAAATATTTAATTTAAGAAAGGAACAGTAGATAAAGCTTCAAGAGCTACAATTTCTGCCGAAATTTCTTTTACTGACATATCAAATACTTTAACATAAGCTTTAGGATAGTTATTGGTTAATTGGGTCCAGTAAAAGGTAATAGGAATATTCTTGGTAACACAACCTTTCTTAGTATTGTATTTAACTTTAATAAGATAAGTTCTGTTAGATACAACTTCATCATCATTCTTTAACTTGCATTCCTTAACTTTGATAACTTTGTATGATTCATTCTTTCTTAATACACAAAATAGTGTGTCAATGAAGCTTTCTAACCAAGCAATATTTTCTTCAACAGTATATTTTTCAGTTTGTCTTAAAAGAATATTGGGTCTTACAGCAAGTAATTTACTTCTGATAAAGTTAAGTAATACTAATATATCACTAATAGCAAGTAATTCTTCTCTTGAGCAATTGTATTTCTTAACTAATTTAGCACAAGTTTTGTCACAGATTTTTTCACATTTTTCTTCAGGACAAGGTTTAGGAGGACAATAAGTAGAACTACTTGAACTGTCAGAGCTTACAGAGCAAGAAGTATTGTCTGAATAAGTTACTCCTGAAGAGCAATCGTTTGAGCTTGAACTAGCTGAGCATAATGAGCTTGAGCTTGGACATAATGAGCTAGAATCAGGGCATAATGAGCTTGAGCTGGGACATAATGAACTTGAGCTTGGGCATAATTGACTTGAACTAGGACATAAAGTGTTTGAACTTGAGCTTGAACTAGAACTTGAGCTTGAACTTGAGCATGAACTCGAACTAGAACTTGAGCTAGAATTTGAACATGTGTTTAAGCTAGTTACAGACATTAATGAACAAGAATCAGTTTTTTCACAACTATAATTTTTTAAATGCATTGTATATATAATAATGATAATATTTTTTTTTATTGATTGAGTAAAAAAATATTAATTATATATATTTTTTATAAACGCAAAAATTATCAATTTATATATATTTATATCTTAATTTAGAGATAAAAGTTGTTCATCAACATCACTTAAAGTATTACCCTCATTACTTATACTTCCATTATCATATTTTATAATATTTTCTATAATTTTTTTATTGTCAGTTTCTCTTTTTCTATCTTGTTGATACATAACATCATCATTTAGATCAAGCTTAACTTCTGATCCTACTTCTCCTCCTATTTCATCTACATCATCCAAATCATCTAAACTCATTCCAAAATCCACTTCTTTTTGATTATATTTAACATTTTGTCTTGCATTCATAGTTGGATTACCAATTCTTTTATCCGGACTTTCAAAATCAAGTTTCTTATTACATATTTCTTTTCTTCTTGGTCTAACTGTACGTACTGCACATGGAGAAGGACCTGCTAAACTTCCGCAATTTTGTATTGGTGTATTATAGTTTACATTAGCAAAAATATTGTCATCATATGGAAAAAATCCCTCTCGGTTCATTATATCCCATATGTATAATGATATTAAAATTAATAATAATACAATTATAATTGTATTTGAATCCATATTATAATACTAATTAATAATAAAAAAATTATTTATAAACTTTTTTATATATAAATTACATATTTTTTGACTTATATATTTTTATATAAATTACAACACACATTTAATATATAAAAACACACCTAAAAAGAGAGTAACACACCCAACCCCTAAAAAAACACCTACACATGCGCACCTACCCACCTGCGCATCACTACTATCACACACCTAAATCCTGTCCTCACGCTTGGCCCTAGGAGCACCACCAGACTTGCCCACTGCCTTGGGATTCCAACCCTCCGGATGCTTGAACTTGCAGTCCTCCCTCGCACAGGACAGTCCACCTCTGCAGTCCGGCCACACCCTCTTCTCTCTGGGCCCGGTCTCCCTAGTAACACCGCCTCCTGCGACTGCTGCAGCTGCCGAGTTTGTCGTGACAGCAGCCGAGTTAGTAACAGTAACCGCCGTGGGTACACCAAAAGCCTCCGGGTGCAGATTAGGACACATGGCACCGAACGGACACACCTCGCCTCTCATGATGTATCCACAGGGGAGCTTGGGGGGCTCGACTACCTTCTCTACTACCTTCTCTACTACCTTGCCACGCTCCCTGCTGCCGTGACCATCTCTCTCATCACGTCCAGCACCACGACCTCCGCGACCCTCGTAACCACCACGACCTTCACCACGACCCTCGTAACCTCCGCGACCACTACCACGACCTTCACCACGACCACTACCACGACCGCCACCGCGACCTCCACCTCGGCCTCCACCACCACGTCCGCCACTTCCATGACGCGGGGGAAGACTTGAGATAAGGGCCGTTGCTTTAGCCGGCTTCCTAAGCGCGCTACCAATTGCTCCAGCTACCTTGTATAGAGCATTACCATCTCTGTGAAGCTTCCTTCTCAGAGCAAGTGCAAGGGTCTTGGCGTCAACCTCACCCAGTGTAAGTGACCACAATCCACCTCCTGCTACACTGGTGTGCTCGCTCTCCTCGTCATCACTCTCCTCGTCAGCACTCTCCTCGTCACCTACAACACTACCACCAACGCTACCTTCTACGAGTGTAGCTCCGCTATGGACCTGGTCAGGGTCCGAATTGCCACCAGGAAAACGAGACAAGGCCACAAGGTGGCCTGTCTCGCCTTCCTGAGTGACAGGAACGACCGGCGATGATAAGTTTGTTTGCTCCATCTTATCATCTGTAATCTTAATAAGATATAGGGATGTTCAGAGACTGGTATTTTCAATTTTTTATAAATTTATTTATATACGTTATTTATATAACTTATATAATTAATGATTTTAACCAATAAACATATAGTATTAATTTTAATAATAATTATTATTTTTGTATTTATTTATAATTACGATGTGTATATTGTTCCTAAAAACGAACCAATATGTAAACCAGTATATATAACCAAAAGAGAATTAAGTCCAGAACAAAGAGCTGAACTTAATGCATCTCAGACAGTAATATTTAAAGAAAGTTTTGGTAATCTATTAGAAAGTAATTATTTTGAAGGATTTGAAAGTATGAATGATTTAGTTCCTCCTAAAAACATTGCAAATTTTAATATAAGTTCTTTAACTGATGCTAATAAGATTAGAGTTATAGATAGTGTAACCAAAGTTCTTTCATATATACCAACTAATTATAATGAAAAACAGATTAAAGAAATTCTTGAATATTATGCCATGATTTATCAAGCATCTCCTGACTTAGAGACTTTTTATAAAAACATTGCATCAAGTACTAAAATTAGTGAAGAACCATATAATTCAAAATATTCTCATCTAGTATTATTTTTAATAGGTAAATTTCATAGTGATTTGGAAAATTGTCTTAATCCTGATGCTGAATATTGTAGTATGGAAGATAACCAAAAAAAAAATAACTTTGATATAAAACCAGAAGATATTCCTGAACTTATTAATAGTTATTATGTAAAAAAAGAACAAGAAGCCTTAGAAGAAGAAGCTGAACATAAACCAAGTCATATATATGGTGAAGAGGATGTACCATCAGAAAAATCTAAAGGTAAAATAAAAAAAAAGAAACAAAGTAAACAAAAAGTATTAGATGAACTTATATCCAAAAAAATTCAAGAAAAACTTTATCAAGAATCTAATTTTGATTTAACTGATGCAAAATCAACAGGTTTTCCAAATGTAAATGATGGACCTTCTTCAAGCGAAATGAAATATGCTATTGATAGAAGTTCTATGTCTACAAGAATGGGCGATCGTCCTGATATAAGAAACGTATTACATTCTGAAAGTGAAGATACAAATGGTTCAATGTTATTTAATCCTGGTAGATTTAATCCAGATTGTAGAACATGTAGTTCAAATAATACTATTTCAAATGATATTTCAAATAACATTTCAAATAATGATTATTATTATAAAAATTTAGATAACAGATTTGATATTGGATATGGTAATCAGATTGAAAGTTTTAATTCTATGAACAGTGATTATTTAGGATTATATTAGATCTTTTTAGTGAAAAGGTGTAATTTTATCCAAAAATAAATTTATCAAAACTAAATCCTCCTCCATATTGTTCTTGTTTTTCATTTGCATAAACTAATGTACCTATTAGTGTTACTCCAAATACAGTTATCAATATATATTTTTGTGTTGAAACATATGTCGTTAATAACTCTTGTTTTCTTTTACTGTCTAATACTGGATCTGATAACATAACATTATATTCAGATACTTGTTTACTTTCATATAAAAAGTATATTGTTAATAATATTAAAATACCAATATTCCAAGCTAAATCTAATTTTGTAGTCATTATAAACCAAACATAAACTAACAAACTCATTATCACTATATTTATTTGTTGATTAGAAGTAATTTCAACATTAAAAGGATTTCCAAAACATATCATCAAAGACATAATTAATAATATTAAAATTATATGTTGAGCAAATTTATTGTTTTCAATAGCTCTTTTTAATCCATGTGAAAACAAATTTGTACAGTAACTACTAGCTATAATTATATATGTAAGTAATATTATTCTTCCTATAGAAAAATTTAACTCCATTATTGTATTGTTTATATATTTATTTTATATAAAAAATATTAGAACTATTTATCTTGTTAAATTAATAAGATTTCCATTTCTTACTAAATAACAATCTTCATATTGAACATATTTTATTATTTTATTATCAATAGTTTTAAATTCTAATGGATAATGTTTTTTTATTATACCTAATGATATCAAGTTATTAATTTCTATATCTGAAAATTTCTTATGAATATGATATTCATATACCATTCCTAATGTTTCTTTTTTAATTTCTTCTATTATTTTCTTGAGTTTACTATTTAATTTCAAAATTATATTTGTATTTGTTAGATCTAATTCATAATGAGTTGTTGGAATATTTAAACTTTGAATCATATCACCATCAGATTTTATTTCAGGAATATAAACCTCAATTGCAAACATTTCTTCTTGTCCAATTTCATCTAAAGGATCAATAAATTTTAATGCTTGTTCTGGAAGTAATTTTAATGGTTTATTTAATATTAATTTTGATCCATGAACTTTATTTAATTCAATAGTATGACCTCCTAATAAACCA
>JACCDO010393452.1_pt1 | contig 10738 bp, 10 predicted proteins | sample 7446101 | NCBI WGS metagenome assembly JACCDO01 (sample SAMN15323440, study PRJNA562643) | freshwater metagenome | isolation source: river surface water | place: USA:Blue River Watershed | collected 2017-08-16
ATATTAAAAGTATATATAGATAAAATATGTCATCAAAATTTACTCCTTTTACCAGTCCTACAGTTATCCCTAATTCAGGATCAAAAAAGTTCTCAGCTCAAAGTGCTTCTATTTATAAAATTAACTTTTTTAAACAACAAAATGAAGAAGAATTTTATAATTTTAAAACTTCTACAAATTATAATACTACACCTATCCTTCCTGATTCAAATTTCCCTAATCAACAAACTACTCAACCTGTTAATTATGTATATAAGAAATATCCTGAATGTTAGATTTTTATAAATAAAAATTGATTTAGTTTTATAATATTAATAAACTAAATATATTTGTAATAAAATTTAATGAGTAAAATTAAAGTTCCTAAGATAAAAAAACAAGAAATATGGCATCATTACATTGGAGAAGAAGTTGGTAAGACTAAATGTTTATGTTGTTCGATAAATTCAATAACTCAATTTGAATTTCATTGTGGACATATTGTTGCTAAATCTTGTGGAGGTGATTTATCTCTGGAAAATCTTAGACCTATTTGTTCAAAATGTAATTTGTCCATGGGTAACGAAAATATGATCGAGTTTATGAAAAGACTTAAATATGATACAAGTAAAATTGAACCTATTGTTATTAAACCTAAAAAAGAAAAAGTCCTTAGAGAAGCTGATTATTTACAGCTATATTTAACTTATAGATTTCCTAATCTTTATCCTATAAACAAAATTACTGTTGAGTTAGAATTAGATCCAGATCTTGTCCAAAATACAATTAATCAATTTAAGAATTATGAAGAGGATCCAAATATAGTATGTCAAAAAGAAATTGCTGATATTTATAATAAGTATAAGGATAAATGTTTAGAACAAATACTTAATAAACCACTTGAAATTAAACTTGTTATCAGACAAAATCAATGGGGTAATGCTAAAAAAGTATACGATGCGTTAAAATATACAAAAAAGTTAATATGTCCATGGGGTCATTCTAAGAAAATTTGTGAGCTATACAATCAATCTAAATTTAATGATAAAAAGTTTTCAAAAATATTTATCAACAATGTTAGTCTAGGAGATTATCTAATGGTTATTGATCGTGATTATAAAACTGGATTAATTGTTAGGATTACTAGTGAACCAAAAAGTGAGACTATTGAAAATATGTTTGTTCTTAGAAAAAATAATTTATGCACACATATTCCTATTGGATGTGGAGAAGATTGTGATAAATGTGGTCAAAGTGTAAAAATGGTATTTACTAAAGAATATTTTAAATCAAATACTGATGAGTTTATCCAATATCTAAATGAAGATTATCATTTTGAAAACATGCATTCAATAATTAGAGATATTGAAGTAGTAGGAGAAATTTCCTCAAGTAGTGATATTTATCAAAAATATAAATGTTTACAAAATTCAATATGCACAGTTAAAGATATTAATCTAGATATTAAAGATATTAAATTTGTTTAATAACTTTTCTTTATCCAAATAATAATTTATTATATAATATTATATAATAATGAAAACAATTATTTATATAAATAAAAATGTACCTGATTATGATATATTAGTGTCATGTGTTCAGCCTTTAGTTAAAATTAAAACTGATTTAGAAATTGTTCTGAATGATTATAATGATGTAGATAGAATTGGTTTTGTATGGGAAAATAATGGTTTAAGAATTCCTTGGGGTATTACTCCACATATTTTTATAAATGGTTTTGAATCTAAATATTGGACAAAAGAATTTATTGAATATCTTTTCGAATATAAAAAACCTATATTAGTTGATTTAATAACATGTTTTTTAAATTCAATTGAATTCCAAAAAGAATTGACCGAGATTAAAACAATTTTGCCAAATGTTATTTTTAATTATTCAAATACTAAAATAGGTAATACTATAGATGCAAATTGGATATTAGAATCTTCAAATGAAGATATTAGTTTAATATATTTTACAAATAAAATTAAAAATTATTCACAAGTATTAGGCTTTCCAACTTCTATTCCTAATTTTACTCAATCAGACAGTGTAACTAATAGAACTTTTACACTGAATAATAATATTACAATCGGGTCTGGTACTGGTGAAATCACATGGACACGACAAGATATTACCTATTCAAGTTCAGATAGTTCAAAACAATTAATTATCGATGGTAATGGTTATACTATAACAATAAATCAGGCAGGTTTTGATGGAATGTTTATCTCGGGATATACCTCTGGAACTACAAAACCAACAATATTAAAAAATTTTAACATTGTTTCGAATATGGATATCATATGCTCTCTTACTGTAATTACTGGTTCTACTCAATTTTCTAATTGTAAATTATATTTATACGGGAATATATCAAATGATGCCGGTGGTATTTGCTATAATGATGGTAGTGGTGGTTTTCCTTCATCTTCAGGAATTAATACTCAATTAACATATTGTTCTGCCATCGTTTTTGGAAAAATTGGTCAAAATGCTGGTCCGCTTATTGGATATATTAATTTGAATTCAGGTAATGTTTACAACTTGGAAAATTGTAGTTCAGTAGTTGTAGATAATAATTCATCATCTTTAACAACACCGTATACATTAGGTTCTGGTGCTGGAGCATTTGTTGGTTCTGGTATATCAAACACAGTTAATATTACTACATCATACTGTATATTTAATGGTAGTATGTCAAATGGTTCTGGTATAATTGGTGGTAAATATTTAGGAAGTAATGGTATTTTAACTATAGATAATTTTTATGCTGTGACAAATATTACTTATTTTCAAGAAAATTCTAATCCAGCAAATACTTCTTATTTATTATCTAGTTATTTCGGTGGTTCTCCTTTTAATACTTTTAGTATTTCTAATATAGTTAATGTTTTGAATCTAAATACAACTTATAATTTAGAACATATTTATGGAATTGGAGGAGGTTCTTATACAAATACAATTTATGACTCTTTAACTGGATTCACTAAATATACGTCATATTCTACTTTTAATTCTAGTATAACTCCAATTGGTCTTTCTACATATACAATAAGTTATTCCGGTTTTAATAATACATTTTATTCATTTAATACAAATCCATTAATAAGTTGGGTTTATGATTTGGTTACAGACCCTAATACATTAAAAGCTGTTTCTCAATTATCTAGTTTTTCTATTCCCGATCAAACTTGGTCTAATACACCATTTACTCCTACCTTGCCCACAATTATTTTAGGAAATGGTTCAATTACTTATTCAAGCAATGATACATTAGTTGCTACTGTAAATAATACATCTGGATTAATTAACATGTTAAAAGCTGGTAATACTATAATAAATGCTACACTTTCTGGATCTGATCAATATATACAAGTTATTGCACCAGCTCCATTTACAATTAACAAGGCTTCTAGTAGTTTGTCTTCTTGGTCTATTCCTAATCAAAAATATAGTTCTATTCCATTTACTCCAACTTTACCTATTGTTATCGTAGGAAATGGTACTTTAAGTTATTCTAGCAGTAACACAACAATTGCTACTGTAAATAATACTACTGGAGAAACTACTATGTTAAGATCTGGAACTGTAACTATTTTTGCTACACTATCTTCAACTGATCAATATGAACAAGCTATATCTCCAGCTACATTTATAATATATCCAGTAATTGTACCTAATAAATATTCTAAAAAATATTTAATAAAACTAATTATGAAATTATTTAATGAAGGTGTGATTAGTGAGGAAGTTAAAAATAAACTAATTGAACTTGTTAATCAAAAACAATATAAAAAAGTTATTAAATATATTGATAAAATATTAGAAATAAACTTTTATCAAAATCTTAAAGAAAAAAATATTAATTGGTAAATTTATTATAATAAATAATTTGATAAGAAAAATGATATGTAATTATCTGAATTATCTAATTTTACAAACTTATTTGATCCATTAACAAATCCAAATGTTTTACATCTTCTGTATAAATGAAATACCTGATTTGAATAGTCATAATCTGATCCTGGTTCTTCATCTGGCTCATTATTGTAATCTGATAAATCCATCTCATCATCAGGATCATCTACTTCCAGACTATTTACTTGATTTGTCATTTGTTTTTTTATGTTAAAACTTATAATTTCTACTATAATCTTTGCACCTTTTATTGTTACTAATTTTGGTATCATTGCTTGAATATACTCCTCATAAGGTATTAACAGAGAACCATAGTTGCCCCAACAATTTAATGTCCCACCATCATTAATTCCTACTTCTGGATTGTGTGGTAATATTTTATTTTTTATATCACATCTATCATAATTTCTCCATGCATAAACAATATCACCTGGTTTATTCTCATAATTATGATCTGGATCTGTACTTAATATTTCAATTATCTCCATATCATAACATAATTCTTCTTCATTAGGACAATCTTTCTTTATCTTAACCAGTTTTACCTTGTATTCGCAAAATTTTGTTGTTTTTTCATCTAAAAAATGATCCATGTACATTTCTTTAGAATAATCTGAAATAAACATATTTTCATTATCGATTACTCCAAAATAAAATTCCTTATTTATAAGTTTAGATTTAGACATCTTTATATAATAATTTTATTTTTTATAAATATTTCAATATTTTTATTGTATTACTATAAAAATTTCAAATATACTCACATGCTTCTGCAATCCATTTGGGATTTTCCTCATCTTTAGGTCCAATCTCAGTTCTACTTGGATCATATTTTGGATTTGGTACTAATCTAAATGGTTTAGCACAACCATAGACTATACCTGATTGAAACAATCTATCGCATAAATCTTTCTCTAAATGAGGAGGTATTTGCATACCTGTAAAACGATTAGTACCATGTCTAAATATTGCACAATTTATTTCTTCTATAATTATCCATGTGTCACAATGTGGACACAATACAGTAAAATTCTTATCTGTAGATGTCATTAAGTTTATTTATTATTATTACAGAATTAATATATTTTCAATTTTTATTATCAAGTATCGTCTTGAAAATTTAATTTATTTATTATTTTATGGTCTTGATCTGTTTTATATAAGTTTATTTGAACCAGACCATCCAGTCTTAATTTAAACAAATTATTATTAGGAACCAGACCATATCGTCTTTAAAAAATAAAATTATTATTAAAAAAAATTGTAAAAATATTTGGAAAAAGAAAAATTTAAAAATTCTAATTAAAATATAAAAAAATTTCCATCCTACACACACACAAAATAAAAAATAAAAACCGGAGCAAGTGAGCAAAGTAACAAGATGACAACATATAACGATTAATAAAAATAAAAAGTAAATCAATAGATATAGAGCTAAATGCCAAAAAACGGAGGAGAATTAAAAGTAATTGAGGTAAATTATTTGAAATATGTATTAATTAAAATGAATAATTGTCGACAAATTATAAAAAACGAAATACAACGATTTTTTAACGAATTTTTAACTATTTTTTTTTTATTTAAACATATATTATATATAAATTTAGTATAATGGTAATTTATACATGTCCAAATTGTTTAAAAGAGTTTAAACAAAAATGTCATTTTATTGAACATACACTAAAAAGAAAATATCCATGTCGACCAAAAGATAAAATTCCTCCAACCTCCTCCGAAAATAACGAAAATTCCTCCGGATTTGCTCCTACAAATAATGACAATAACGAAAACAAATTTGGTTTAGAAGAAGAAAAAATTTTTAAATGTAGGGTTTGTAGTATGACTTTTAAAAAGAAATATAATCTTGATAGGCATTTGAATGGTAGATGTAAGGCTGTTAGTGATAATCTTAAACCAAATAATCAAGTTAATATTGATGAACTTGATCTAGATGAAAAAACAAAAACAATTTTAAATATTTTACTTATTCAAAATAAAAAATTGGTTGATGAAATGAATAAGATAAAAGAAGAAAATAAAGAAATCAAAGAGGAAAATAAAGAAATCAAAGAGGAAAATAAAGAAATCAAAGAAGAAAATAAAGAAATGAAAGAACAAATTGGTAAAATAAATGTGAAAAAAATATCCAAAACTATTAATAATAATAATTCTAATAATACAAATAATACAAACAACACACTTAATAATACAATTAACAATACAATTATAGTTGCACATGGTAAAGAGGATTTGGCAAAAATAGAACTAGAAACTATAATGAAATGTTTGTCTACCATTCAATACAAAGACATTATACCTAATATGACTAGACATGTTTATATAAATGATAAAAAACCTGAAAATAAAAATTTTTGCGTTGTAGATATAGCAAGAAATAAATGTAAATATCATGATGGAAGGAAGTGGTTAATAGGTAAAACAACTGAAAAAGTTAATAAGATTTTTGATAATTTACATATGCTTTTAACAGATCCATTTGAAAAAGAAAATATCAATAAAACAATAGAATTTATTAGAGCTAATCCTAAAAAATTTAATGAAAAATGGATTAAACTATCTAATACTTATTTACATAGTCTTTATGATGAAGATGATAAAGAAAGTATTGAAAACAAAATTAAAATTTTGGAAGAAATTAAATTAATATTTTTTAACAACAAAGAAGAAATATTAAAGTTAAATTGTTAGATAATAATTATTCAATTGTCCTATACAATACTTCAATTAAACTATCCTCATTACATTTTGTAAAATCAAATTTATAAGTTAATTTGAATACTGGAGAAATTTCTTTATACCTCAGATTATCCATTTTTTTATCAAAACCAAATGTTTGTAAACTGTGTGCTCCTATATTACATATTTTTTTTATATAAATTTTAATTAGTTATATGTTCCAGAAAAATTTGTTTTATTAGGTATTCCTGAAACAAAATTATCAGGATTATCAGGATTATTATTAATTTGATAAATATTTTTATTTGATTTAATACATTCAATATCTTCAATAAAGTTAGGATCAACTAATAAATTTTTCTGTAGTGGAAGTAGTGCTAATTGTTGAACTTCTGATTTATTTTCTTTTCTTTTACTTATTAAATCAAATATATTTTCTGGAATTTGATCATAAAATTTACTGGTTAAACCACTGTTTTTAACTAGTCCTAACATTTCATTAAGATTTTCAAAAGTAAAAATAAAATTTACATAGTATTCACCATCATAAATATATTCTTTTACTTCTATTAAATTAATTTTTTCTATTAGTTGGTTTATTTTATTATTATTAATTTCTATTAAATTATAATCAATTCCAATATTTTCTGTAAAATTTTTTATGATATTTTTTATCTGTTCAATAGAATTTATACTATTTTCTCTTTCTCCAATTAGTAAATTAATTTTATTAAATAATTCTATGTTTTTATTTAGTTCATCTTCAGATAAACTGTTTTGTAATTCTATTCCAAATAATTCTTCTAGTGTTTCACGTATAGCTGTAATTTTAGGATTTGAATTATCAGAAGGCGATACGCCTCCACCAATTCCACTAATATAATTTTTTTTTATACCAACTTGATATCCTGATAAAACATGTTTTTTATCAGTAAAAATTATTCCCGCAGCTACATATTTTACTTCTTTATAATCTTGTAATATATTATAACCTCCATGTTGTTTATTATTTTTTGTTTCTAAATATTTTTTTTTATATTTAATGTATTTATCATAATAATTTTTGTTATAATTATTTTCCATATTTCTATATATTATAATATCGTATAAAAAATAATAAATAAATAAAATTTTTTAGTTTTTCAGTTAATTTTTCACTTAAGTTCATAACGAGTAAGTTTGCAAGTAAGAGCTTGGACATTTCGCAAATTAATTTGTCTAACTGGAAACTTACCCTCCGCCATCGCATCAGCATCAATAAACTTTAGCATACCGGTTTCGGTTTCTTGAGCTTCTTGATCATCGGATCTTGCAATGTATCCACGAATAATACGATATTCGCCTACTTGAGAACGTTCATAAAGCTTTTTGAACATACGTGTTTTTTCTGTTTCAGATGCATCAGATCCTTCAATAAATTTGGATCCTTCTCTTATCATTTTGGCCATTTCAGATGCTTCTGGTAATTTGAAAAACTCAACCTTACAAATACAATCACCAACTTCTTCTTTGAGTTTTGATGCTAGAGTAGTCATAGTAACTTTTTCAACCTTGGTATACTGATCAGCTGACCAACATTGAGATGCGATAAGTCCAGGTTCTAATGTCCAATCTGATCCAGGTTTACCAGCCTTGTGTAAATCCTGATTTCTCACACTAAATGAAGTACCAGTTAAACCAGCTTTTGCTAACACGACAATCCGTGCTGGTCTGTAAACTAGCGAATTAGGCATAAGTTTAGATGGATCACATCTCTGTCCTGAAGTAATAGTTACAAGATGTTGTTCATGATCAGGTTTATCGATTTTTATAATTTCTTCAAATGATTTTAATTCGTTAACACTGTTTGAATTAGAAGAAGTGTTTGACATTTCTTCTACTTCTGTAATAGTACGTTTAATTCCTCGTTTTGCTGGCATTTTTAATTTAATTGTTTGGGTTTTAAGATTTGTTTGGTCCTAAGATTAATAATAAATATAAATTAGATACCGGGTATTGAAAATTTCAATTTTTTTTATGTAATAAAAATTGATTTAATATTAACAAATTAATTATTATTAAATACACAAATATGTTTAGAGTTTTAAGACTATCAAATACATTTATTAAATATAATAAGAGTTTATATCAGATTACAAGATGTTATTCAGGTTCACATAAATATAAAGATCAATCTCAACATATTAGATATATAGATAATATAAATAATTTAGATAATTCTATTGTAACAAATAAACAATTAATTGATAAAGATTATGGACTAAGACAATTTATAAAAAAAACTTATTTGTGGACAGGTACTAGTATTTGTGGAACTTTAGGTTTATCGATGTTAGGTACCACATTATTTCCAGAATTTGCAACATCATTTCAACCATTGATTAGTGGATTTATGTTAAGTATAGGAAGTATTGTTGGTATTAGTTTTTCTGATTATTCTGTACATAAAGACATTATAACAAATAAATTTTACACTAATCGAAAAGTAAATATTTACAGACAACCTTATCAAATTGAAATATTATATTCAAAAAATTCTTTTTTGAGAAAATTGTCTTATTCTACATTTATTTTAGGAAATAGTATGATTATTATGCCAGTTTTTATTATGTTTCCACAAGCAGTTTTTCCAGCATTTGTAGCCTCAACATGTGTATTTGGTGGAGCTACTTTATATGCGCTATCTACAAAAGAAGGAGAGCTAGAAGTATGGAAATCTGGTTTGTACAGTGGATTATCTGGTTTAGTTAGTTTAAGTATTTTTGGTATTGGTTCTCAGTTAATCTTTGGACAAAACTTATTTGGAGAAATAGCACATCTTTTCAACTTATTCGGTGGCATTCCTTTGTTCACAGGACTAGTAGCATATGATACACATAAATCAATTGAAAAATATAAATTAGGAGATCCTGATCATTTAAGTTGTTCATCAGAATTATATTTGGATTTTCTTAATTTGTTTGTGAGATTCGCAGAAATAATTAGTCAATTTAATTCTTCTAAATAAAATAATCATATTAACTTTTTTTAAATACTAGATAATCTCGTCTTAAATTAATAACTTATTCAGACCATTATCGTCTTACCACGTTTATAACCTAGACGATATCATCTTAATCAAAAAAAAATTATTATTTAGTTTCAGACCATATCGTCTTAAAAATAAATATTATTATTATAAAAAATGTTAAAAATATTTAGAAAAAGAAAATTTAAAAAATTTTAAATAAATTATACAAATTTTTTCATCCTACACACACACAAAATAAAAGAAAAATTGGCGAAGCCGGAGTAAAGTAAAAAACGTACTAATTAATTGATGAATAGAATTAGAAAAGTATATGAGCTAACATAAATTAGTTTTGGCGATAATTGCGAAATATATGCGAAATATATGCGAAAATGCGAAATTAAAAAAATATATAGATGTATTTATATAAATATAATAAATATATATGGTTAATTATATTTGTAAAAATTGTTTTAAAGAATTTAAAAAAAAGGATGACTATATTAAGCATACTGAACGTAGAAAATATCCATGTAAACCAATTACAGTAATATCGCCAGAAAATACGACTATTCCGCCAAATAAATTTGAACTTCCGCCAATTTCGCAAAATTCTGCAGAATTTGCTTCAAAAGTTGCAGAATTTGCTCTAGACAATAATGAACAATATAAAGATGAAATTAAAGCGGTTGAAAATGATATTATATGTGTTCATTGTGATAAAACCTTTACAAGAGTAGATTCTTTGCGAAAACACCAAAACGGCCGTTGTAAAGTTCTAACACATTCAAACCAATCTATAAATCAAGAACCAGTTAACCAAGTTCAAGATAAACCAAAGTCATTGGACAAAACAAGTAATCTTGTTAATATTGATGAATTAGATATTGACGATAAAACAAAACAAATATTAACAATACTACTCAATCAAAATAAAAAAATTATTGACGAAATGAAAAGTGAAATGGATAAGATAAAAGAAGAAAACAAAGAAATGAAAGAGAAAATAGGAAAAATAAATGTGAAAAAAATATCCAAAACTATAAATAACACTAAAAATAGTAATTCACATAATACAACAAATACAAACAACACTCAAAATAATACAATAAACAACACGATTATAGTTGC
>JACCDO011352640.1_pt1 | contig 10738 bp, 5 predicted proteins | sample 7446101 | NCBI WGS metagenome assembly JACCDO01 (sample SAMN15323440, study PRJNA562643) | freshwater metagenome | isolation source: river surface water | place: USA:Blue River Watershed | collected 2017-08-16
AGGCAGCTACTAGCAAAGAACGAATGAAGAAGCGAGTCTCTCGCACCGTGTCGATGCCAAAAGGAGTGACACACTCATCCGGACCGGCGGTAGCGCGGGAAAGGGAGCAATTGTATGAGATAGACGATATTCCGCTAGGCGGGATAAATGATCTATCGACTGGCGAGGTGAAACGTTTTCTATCATCGATTGTTAAGACATTAACTAAGGAAAACGAAAAAAGAATGGTTCAATACATAGATGCTGTGCGCAATGATTTGGTGATGGATGTCAAGAGTATTCGTGATGAATTGCATCAAACACAGAATAACTTTCAGCTTCGATTAGAGCGAATAGAAACGGAAATGCAGAATATGAAGCAGTTTATGGAAGAGCAAATAAATACTGAACGAAATAAAAGACTAATATTAACGAAAAAGGTTTATAAGAAATTAAACACGGATATTGAGTCAAACTATAAACATTTTATCACATCTTCAAACGAACTGAAAGAGAATATTGTGAATAATAGCGAAGAAACCCGGTCTATTTCTAAAGACATACTAGTCATAAGAGAAAATTTAGACGAATTACTTCTTCATCGCTTTGGTTATATTCCATCGTCATCCTTATTGACATTGGATGTGCAAGATAAATTATCTAATATTGAACAGCAGAAACGCAGTGGACCAACATATGATGCCACTTCAGTACTGGAAATACTAGCGACCAGAGTAAAAGATTTAGAGGGCAAAATCAGCACATTAAATCGCAAAAATGAAGTAAATTATACTCAACCTATAACCAAAAGAATGGACTCGTCTGATGACGACGAGGGATTATTTGGACAAGAAGAAGATCAAATATTTAAAATGAACCAAGATGTAGTAACTAAATCGGATAGTGCTATTCAACAGCAACCTAATTTGGTACATACCGGTTTGGTTGATGAGACAAAATCTACGAGTATACACAGGTTAGAAGCATTAATTTATGATTTAAAAGCTGATTTTGGTAAGATGCAGACGAAGTTAGATGCAGTTGAAAGTGTGTCAATAGAGGCTTTATCACTGGGCAAAGAGTCACTGCAACAAAAGTCAATGGCGGTCACCCCAATTACAAAGTCTAGCACTCCAGATAGTGATAGCAAAAAGGATGACGAAATGAAGAAAATACAAAAGAAGTTGAAAGCACTGAGCGAGAATAGTAGCAACGCAGTCAAGTCTTTAGCTGCCGGATTGCATGATGTTCACGAGACTACCTTGAAGATATACAAATGGGGCTCCGGGGTTAGTGATGCTTTTCAAGTAGCGTCAATCAAATTGGGCTTCAAGCACAACTTATGTCCCAATTTAATCGACGAGGTATGAATTCTAACAAATTGAGAGTAATTGTATTTATTATAACAAAATGTTTTACAATTCTTACAATCCTATGTTGAATGAACGGCCGTTGACATTGTGCACATCACTCAGTATAATGCCGTCTTTGCCACGAGTGCATATCTGATATTCGTACCATACTTTGCTGTTATCGGTGCAGCGCCACATGTGCACTTCAACCGAGTCACCCCTTTTAACAACTAACGGTTTCTTAAGCGGAAAAAACATTGGAAACCACGAGAAACATTCGAAATAGTTCTTGGATTGATCTACTGTAGACAGCACTATGTCCTTGTACAAATTAGTCTCGAAGTATCCGGCAAGACCGTGAATAATATCATCGACATCAATCTGGAACGTGTGAGTGTGATATCTTGTTAAGTCGTCCTCGACTGCAATTTGTTCAAAGTGTGAAAATGAAAAACATTTCGCACTGCTTGGACACAAAACTCGTCCAGCGTTGATGTTCACGACGTAATTGGTTTCCAAGCCTTTATTCTCATCATTTGGATAAAATTGCTTAGCATTTTGATACAGAACAGTCGAAGACAACAAATTGACGTACGAGTCATAGCTCTGTGGAATATTGATACCATTCTTGAGTAGAAGATTCTTCATTGCGATTTTTATGATTTCAGGCGACAGCTCATTGTCCCCAAACGAACCAAGTAATTCAGACATCATAATATCCGCCCTTTCCCCTCCATCACCAAAGACTTGCTCTGCCAAAACATATCGCACATCACCGGTAATAATTTTGATGTATGAACACTTAATGAATCGATTAGTCAAAGTTATTACGGCGTTTTTATTCTTCTCAATGATGTAAATATTGACAGGAATAACAACGCGGTTGTTAGAACGAATCTCTTTTAATGCCTTTATGGTGGCAACGACTAGTGGTCCTCTACCAGCGCCAATAATAACAACTCTAATAGGTCTCGAGGGATTCAAACGGTGCTTTTCAAGGATTGCTTCCTTGATAGCATTTCGGTAGCTTAGATACTTTACAGGATCTTGCTCCATAATGCGATACGTGTTCGACTCCAAGTTGTTTATTAACGGCTGCAGTGGAGTCCTCAACGAGTCCTTGTATTTATCGCAGAATTTATTATATAGAGTTTTGTGCGATTTCCGATCACGTAGTTGAGAATAAATCGAATTAATTGATTCTAAAAAATATTCCTGGTCGTACAATTCTAACTCATCTGGGGCTAATATGGTCTCTCGACGACCTGTTAGCACTATGCTAATCCCATCATAAATTCCCATTAATTCTAGTATAAATGATGCAAGATCAGGAGGCAAGTTAAATCCACCACTTTTGCTGGATTTTTTCCCACCTTTAGTCCGCACAAATACCGAATAAGGGACCAAGATGCACGAGATATTCACTCCAATCCATTTATATATGTCATGAATTGAGTCAGTAGAGCTTAATATCAATGCAACACTCACATTGACGTCATAGTTGAGTAATTGAGATACATTTCTCCATACATCATACTGCATAATATTAAATGGAATCCAAAATCTGATAGATATTTCATGCGCATTATTCATATCTCTCTTTTGACAAAGTCCCAAAATACTGCGACAGTAATTAATAGGCACAATTGTGTTGTCAGTAACGGGAGGTGGTAACAAAACTATTTTCAGATTCAGATAGATACCATAGCGTATTTCTTCTTCTAATTGTCGCAAGTTTTGTTGCAAAAGATTGTTGTTTATTGTGGGGCCATCAAAATATAGGTAACTACTAACTTTACCAATAATGTACTCATTCCAATCCATGCTGTGTAGAACGCGATCAGATCTTGATATACGACATTTTTGGCCACTATTTCTACTTCTATAACGAGGATGATATAAATTTACCAATACAGCACTTGCCATAGACTCTCCCAAGTCTTCAACAACATTTTTCACATCAACTACAAAGTTGTGATCAATACCCAAACACGGATACACGTCATCAACCTCCTCTTCTTCATCAGAGACAACATTATCGCTATCACTCTCGATGAATTCTTCTTCTGTCACGAGAGCCTCTTCCTTCTTACCCCGTTTAGGAATAGCCGCACTCGATTCCACTTCGACTCGCTCTGTAGACGATCTGCGTTTCCCACTGCCGCCCTTCATCGTAACGCACTACTTGATACCTGGAACTAATCGAAATATAGCAAATATCGCGATAGCAATAGCCGTGCTTGGGATAGCAATAGCTGAGCTCGGGACAGACGCCTCGTCACTAAACCAATGGTGGTGTCTATTTTTGGCGATTGTACGGTACCTTTTTCACCTGCCGGTACTCTGCCGGTACCAGTGAAAAAATCAAGGCACCAAAATCAATTGATTTGACCCGAGAAATGGCACAGTTGCACATCACAAGCTACGTGTCTGAGCGCCTGGTTGACGTCGCGCGCCTACTTAAGTGTCGCGGCAATTTACTAGAGCATTTGAATCATAAATCGAGTAATAATTGTGACCAAAAGAATGGTTTAAATCGATGGGAGCGACGCAGGACAAAGGCAGTGTATCGTTATATCCGAGGTCGGCAATGGAAGGAGAGGGCTCGTTTGTGCAATGGAAAGCGGCAAAAAGTTATGAAAAATAGGCATCATCGCCGTTACTCGACTAATAGTTTAATATTTGAATTACATAATATGCATAGGTATGATCATGACAACATAAAGTGGTTAGAAACACATAAATGGATGAGAAAAAGATTAAAAATGAAGAATATGTGGGGTTATTGCGTTCCTTTCAAACATATGGGCCGAGGGATGAAAAGTGTCATTCGCGCAGCTGAATCGCATTCAATCATCTATGATATGTCTTATGTCAAGCCAATTGAAGTGTTAGTTCACGACAATATGGATATATTTTTGAATGATATTTTTTGCGAATTTATCGATCCTTCGTGTTCCTTTTTAGCAGATCCAACAGGTGCCGAGTATAAGGAAATTTCACTACTGGTATACTCAAGAGCTTCATTTCCACATAGTTGCTATGGACCCATAAAAATTTGCTATCTCCCGTCTGCATCTATCCCAAACAGACAGAATAAAATATGGATTTGGACACATCCTTCATTTTATGCAGTTTTTTTAGACGAATTACAGCAAAGTGTTGATGATTATTACGGTTCTCACGCTGATGAGGAAGCTCAGAAAATTATTGTACAAAATATCACCAATGGAATAAATCGGTTTAGTATTATTGGAGCAGGCGCAGCTTCATTGATAGCCAAGGCATTTCCAACACACCAAAGTAATAGTCTTCATAGTACGGAAGTATTTTATAACAAAATTATCAATAGTGAAGGATTGTTACGCGTATGGCAAAACGGACAAATACTAGGAATTAATTCTATAGATCATCGTTATCCACCTGAAAATGGCACAATGAATCCGAGTGAGAGATCATACGAGCGCTTGATATGGCCTCATAGTAACACTAGCAGTTTGCACAGTGATTTGTGGGATGACCAAAACCGCGCAAGATCGTCCTCAACATTTTTGCCTGATCACGTACTTAACATGAGGAGGAGCATGTTGAACCATTCGAGAATTTATTTAAAATCCTTGTCAGCTGCGACAATCAACGATAAGCCATCGGCATTTGATTCAGCACTATTTCCTTTATTGATAATCCGGAATGATATAGCGAATCGCGTCCACTCAACGGATACCAAGTCAGTACAAGGTTGGGATGTAGTCGTTCCATCACGGTGGGGTGCATCTATCTTCAATCATTTGCATCTATTAGGCGGCAGAGCAGTCGGGATCGAAGAAATAGAGTACTTGCAGTTGTATTTTGGCAATATTTCTTTCCCGCGAGATTTCCCTGATACCGAAGCAGGTGAAATGTATTGGTTTGACAAAAGTATTGAGCGAAACGAGAAAATTCATTTGCGAAGCAAATGCAAACCCACCAAAGCAACCAAGTCTGCCGATAGCAGCGACAGCACTGACATTAATGACGAAAGTGATGATGACGATGGCGATGGTGGAACTGACCCGCCTTGCAGTGATAGTGAGATGGCTATAGACGAGGTTCAAGATATTGCTGCCGTTTCCAGTTGTAAAGTCGTCGCCAATCTGGAGAAGGCAGTTATTACAACTGAAGAATCAGTTAGGGATGATTATTACTTCAAAGACTTTGTAATTGTAAGAGAGAAAGAGTACCTGGAGTCGTTCAATCCCTTGTTGCCGAATAGTGAAGGAATCAATGCCAATCCATTACCAGAATTGCCTTTTTCGACATTAGTGACGGTATTACTGCACCGAGTAGGCAGAGGCATGCCAGCTACCGGAGCTGCGATTTATTCGCCATCAGTGAACGACTACATGCTTTATGTGCACTATAATGCCAATAAAACAAAACAAACTTCGTTGAGAGGAACTCGATGTGGGAAGTGGACAGGTGTGGAACTGAGCAATGTTTCGACACCTGGCAATGGTCATATATTTAGTAATAGCACGAATAATATAGAAGATGAAAACGGAGCTCGTATACTACTAGGTTACGTCACTGCAGGGAACCAATACCAATACCGATTTAGTGACAAAGCAATTGGAATTTGTGATATCACAAAATTACACGAATCATATCTTGCTTTGATCGATGCATCGTCATCACTTGGAAAGACCCATTGTGAACACGGATGCAGCCTTATACTCTATCGGAATCCTAATTCGAAGTGGCTTCGACCAGCTCTGAGTAAAATAATATAATTTTATACACATTGTAATTTTTTAAATACACTGTTTAATTGCAATAATAAGTTGTCATGTCTCTAGTACTTATTCTTGTTCCAAGACGAACCGTACAAAACCGTTTCAGTTTTACCGTGCAAGTCCTTCTTTGGAGGGACTCCGCCACCTTCTCTATCTCTGAAATTAACAGCATCATTCGCTAAATCAGTGATACCAACCATTGCATCGCCAAGCCCAGTTGAGACTTCAGCTAATATTTTTGGATCATTGAAATGCGCAACAGCTTTAACAATTGCTCTCGCTCGCTTGACAGGATCGCCAGATTTGAAAATACCTGAGCCAACAAAAACACCGTCCATGCCCAATTGCATCATTAACGCAGCATCAGCTGGAGTGGCAACACCTCCTGCAGCAAAATTTACCACGGGCAGCTTTTTATTTGCAGCAACTTGTTTTACCAGTTCATATGGAGCTTGCATTTCTTTAGCAGCAACGAATAATTCATCCTCGTCCATAGATGATAATCTATTAATATCGCGTTGCACTTGTCTTGCGTGTCTCACAGCTTCTACAATATTACCAGTACCAGCTTCACCTTTAGTACGAAGCATAGCAGCACCTTCAGCTATTCTACGCAATGCCTCTCCTAAATTTCTACATCCACATACGAATGGAACTTTGAATTTGTTTTTGTTGATATGATTTTCCTCATCAGCCATCGTTAATACTTCACTTTCATCTATGTAATCAATTTCAATTGATTCTAGTATTTGCGCTTCAACAAAATGTCCGATTCTCGCTTTTGCCATCACTGGTATGGTAACTGCTTCTTTGATTTTCAATATCATATCTGGATCAGACATTCGAGCAACACCACCGTCATATCTGATGTCTGCTGGTATTCGTTCCAAAGCCATCACGGCAACTGCACCCGCAGCTTCTGCAATTTTAGCTTGTTCAACATTTATAACATCCATGATGACGCCACCTTTCAACATTTGCGCCAATCCCGATTTTACCTTGAATCCATCACTCATTTTTATGTATTCTGCGAAGCACTAACAATTAGTGAGTTAGCAATTAGTGACAGCGACTGAGTGAGTACGAGCGTAATTTTGAGTTTGTAAGTTAATGAGCGAGTGAACGAGCAAGTAAGTAAGTGAGTACACGAGTGAGTAGTGCGTTAGTCAGTAAGTGAGTAAGTGTGAGTCAACCTTCTGAATTGTGTATTTTCTCATGAAATGCTTCTGACATCAGACCCGGAAATTCTGTACCAGGAAAAATCTGAGGACCTGATTGAAAATAGAAAGCAACAAAACGAGTAATTCTAACAAACAAATCAACAGTTCGTAACTCGGACGAATCCGCTCTTTATCTGATGCAGATAAAATGATCAAAAAAAAATAAAAATTTACAAAATGTAGTTATTATTGACGAGAAAAGCTATTTCTACTGACTTCCCAACGATTCACCAACAGTTTCGCAGTGATACTATTTTTGCTATTGGAATTATATGCATAACCACCGGTACTCGTGATCAAATCATCAAAAACAACTTGGGCGACCAAGTTTGATCAAAAACAACGTGAAATTGCAGTCAACATGCTGGTTTTGTTGAGCCTGTTGCTGCTCCTCGCGCAGATTCATGGCAGGCATAACAATGACACGTCACACGGGAGCGACAAGCTCGATATTGCATCGAGGGGGGCTATACTAGGCCTGGACAGCAGTATACTACCGCTGCACAGGAAGAGTAAGCATCACTCGAAGGAAGAGAATCGTGTAAGTACAGATGATAAACACAATGTAACAACTGATCATCCTGCAGTCAGGGATGATAAGGTTAACGGTACTGTGTCAAGTACAAGCGAAGACAGCGATGGACCATATTTCTATATGTATGAATTAGACAAAGAGTTCTGGTGGAGATGGCCGAAACCAGGCACAGATTGCTCTGAAAATGGTTATGTGGGCCACGAACATGCCGAATTAAGTGGAATGGGACCAGCTATAATACCAGATAACGGATTATTTTTAACTTGGCATTTTAGTTTATTTTCATCATTATATAATCGTATGAAGAGAAGTAGAAGAAGAACCAAAGATCCTGAGAAAGCTAGTTTATTTATAATCCCTTATGATTTGGGTTTAGATGGATATCTCAATGCTGAAACCTGTAGTAACACTAGATCTTGTACAAAACATTTACCAATTAAACTTACTGAAATATTGAAATCGTCGAAATACTTTACCAGATATGATGGGGGTGATCACGCAGTGCTGTGGTCACTAGGGCAATATCATCCTTGGCCTAGAAATGGATGCGATATTTTTATGAAAGATACTTGCGGTAGATGTACTTTTACATGCTATTGGATGGATTCTAGTAAGATGGATAGTCGATTTATTTCTGTGCCATTTCCATCGGGCTACCATTGGCACGAGGGCATTAAAAACTTGCCTTGGGATACCAAAAATAGTCATCTCAGAAATTTAACTGCTGTTTACCTAGGATCTACTCAAACATTAAATCCAGCCCACACTAAGATAAGACGTGCTATGACACAACAATGTAACGCATCTAGTGAATGTCATTGGATGCAAATTGCACATACATCTAAAGATTCTAGTATTGGTGACTACTTATCTATCTATAAGCAAGCAAAGTTTTGTTTATGTCCACCTGGAGATGACCCTGCTAGAAAAGCTGTTTTTGACGCAATATTATCAGGATGTATACCCGTAATATTCGAGAAAGCAACAATATATAATCAATACCCATGGCATATCGGAGAAGAAGCAGCTCTTGATATATCTGTTAGTATCCCTGGTGGTTTAGTTCGTGCAGGAAAGTTAGACTTTATGCAGGTATTACTTAATATACCTAGTGATATAATCAAGCTCAAACAAGAAGCATTGGCGAGAGTTGCACCGAGAGTACAGTATGCCATGCCACCATTGAAGTTATTAGAAGATCCGGCCGATGAAACACCATGGGACCCACCTTTTCCAGATGGTGTTGACATAATATTAGATGGACTTTTCGAAAGAACGGCTCATATAATTAGGAATGAAAGTACCAATATACCAAAGGCTAATATATTGATGAGGTCTTGGCCTCAGGAGTATGAAGTGGTCATTGTGAAAGTACCGGGCAAAAGTCATAAGGGACTTAGTGTGTCGACACTTCCATCTCGAGGCATTGCTACTGGTAATATTGTAACAGGCCATGGTGACGGCCTAATTCATAGAGAAGGTAGAGGTAATCATCATCCACATAGGCATGGTGATGGTCACACAAGACATGGCGAGGGTAGACTACATAATGGCGAGGGTAGACTACATAATGGCGAGGGCAGATTACACAATGGCGAGGGTAGACTACATAATGGCGAGGGCAGATTACACAATGGCGAGGGTAGACTACACAATGGTGACGATGGCCATCGACACAGACATCCAGAGTTACATCTAACCACAGAGGAAGTAGGAGCTCCGAATGAAGGAGGTGGTCCATCAAAGCCAACAGATTAGATTTGAATTAGATAACGTGTATTTTATTATGACATTTGTATATAGAGAATTATTTGTATGAATTTACCACTTTGCAAGGATATCATATGCTCTGATTACAAGGAATTCTTGACCGTCTAGCTTAACTTCGTTACCAGCAAAGTTACGGAATCTGACATTATCACCCTCTTTTACTTGTATTTGCATATATTTCCCATTTCCTGCTTGTCTACCTGGACCAACTTTGACAACTTTTCCATGATCAGCTTTTTTCTCTTTATTTCCTGCTGTCGAAATTATAATTCCGGCTATATTAGCTTCTTCTTTAGGTGGCAATTTAATTAAAACTTGATCTTTAACACATTCTACAGACTTGACTGTTGCCTCATTTCCAGAATATTTCAATAATATATCATCGTCTTTGATCATTTGATGGTTAACATCATCATATTTCAATTCAGTGCCATCATATTTACCGTATAATACACCATCTCCAATTTTTACTGCCATATCAAGTTGAACACCAGTTTCTGGATGAATTCTACCTGGTCCAGCAGCAATAACTTTTCCCTCAGTTGGTCTTTCTTTCGCATTATCAGGTATATACAATCCACCTACGGTAGCAGCTAATGCTTCTTTAACTTTAATCAATACATTGTTTGAAATAGGTGTCAAATCGCCCTCAATGGTTATTCCATCCAACTTATGTGTTGCTTTTAATGCACTTGATCCTACACTACGACAATAACAGCACCCACAGGTCATTCTATGCACTCTTGTAAATGGTGCATTGCGTTGCGTTAATTTATTAATTTTGACTACATTTTTGGATGCAACTCGATAGCTCCTTGCCACTTGCGAGACTAGGCACAGCACGGCGGCAACCAGGATTAACACTTTCAACATGACTATGTCGACGCGTGGTACGTATGTCATTGGCTCGGCTTGCGTCGGCCCCGCTCAGGAGGCATACCGGTGCCTACTATGGCGGTACCATGAGATGACTCCTGTATTGAGCATAAACTGGTCGTAGCGCCGCACTAATTTAGTCAAGATCGGCGTAGATTTGTGAAAGTAATTATCTTCGGCATAATGGACAGTGAGATACATTACTTACATATGATATGTGATACTTATACTATA
>JACCDO010119185.1_pt1 | contig 10737 bp, 11 predicted proteins | sample 7446101 | NCBI WGS metagenome assembly JACCDO01 (sample SAMN15323440, study PRJNA562643) | freshwater metagenome | isolation source: river surface water | place: USA:Blue River Watershed | collected 2017-08-16
ATAAACCGAAACCACAAGAAGCACACGAAGCAATCAGACCAACCCATATAGAAACGAGAGAAATACCCGAATATGAAAAAATGTCACCCAAAGAGAGAAGAATGTACAAGTTGATATGGGAAACTACAGTAGAAAGTTGTATGTCTTCGGCGGAGTATGTTTCCATCACGGCAAACGTTAGTGCACCAGAAAATGCCAAATATTCATATACGAGCGAACTTCTCTCTTTCCTTGGTTGGAAAGCAGTATCAAATGATAAAAAAATAGAAAAAGAAGAAAAGGAAAACAAATATTACCATTATTTGTATCACTCTCAAGAAGGCAGAGTTTTTGACTATAGAAAAATCACATCTAAGTTAACTCTGAAAAATTTAAAACAACATTATACCGAGGCCAAACTGGTTCAGTTACTAGAAGACAACGGAATCGGGCGTCCTTCTACTTTTTCTATGTTGGTTGATAAGATTCAAGAAAAAGAATATGTGAAAAAACAAGACATACAAGGAACCCGTATTGTTTGCAAAGATTTTGAATTAGAAAATGATACGATAACGGAAACAGAAACAGCGAGAGAATTTGGAAACGAAAAAGGAAAATTAGTGATTCAACCAATGGGTATAGTAGTGATTGAGTTTTTGGAAAAGTATTTCAATGAATTATTCAACTACAACTATACAAGTGAAATGGAAACAATGTTGGATAAAATAAGTAAAGGAGAAGAAATATGGTATGAAACTTGTGAAAAATGTTTAGAACAAATAAAAACACTTATTGACCGACTACAACAACAACCCACCGAAGAACAAGATGGAGGAGTCGGGATAGGTAAGTATGAAGTAAAAATAAATGAATACCATAGTTATATTATTGGTAAGCACGGTCCAGTAATAAAATGTTCATTGAACCCCAAAAAAATAACATTTATACCAGTAAAAACAAATATAGATATTACTATTCTTGAAAGGGGTGGTTATAAGTTAGAAGATATTGTAGATGGCGAAACCAAACCAGAAAGTAAAGATTCTTTAGGAAAATATGAAGGATATGATTTAGTATTGAAAAAGGGAAAGTATGGTTTATATGTTGAATGGGGAGAGAAAAGTAAGTCTCTCAAATGTTTTGGAAATAGACCCAAAGAAAATATAACATATGAAGATGTAGTGAAAATACTGGATGAAATACCAAAAAATGGGGAGACAAACGGTGGTCAAACAAGCGCAAATATAGTAAGAAATATAAGTGAGAACATAAGTATCCGAAGAGGTAAATTTGGGGATTATATTTTTTATAAGACTGAAAAGATGACAAAGCCGGAATTTTTCAAGTTAAAAGGATTTCCGAATGATTATAAATCTTGTGATAAAGGCGAATTAACAAGTTGGATAAATGATACATTTCATATATATTAGTTTTTGAGTATTTAGAAATCTTGAAAATGAAAAAATATTAAGATAATATATAACAATGTTTAAAAGTTTAAAAAATATGAAAAGAAAACAAAAAATGTTTTTGTTTTATGGAGGAATTGTTTTAGTTGCGTTATATTTTATTCGTGAATTAATAAAAAATATGGAGGGTTTTGCCACAACAACTCCAGTTCAAGAAAATAGTTATTATTCGTTTGTGCCAGATAAAAACGGTAAATCACAAACTTGTAAGCCATATAGAGGAGACTGTTTAGTAAATAACATTTATAGTGATAATAAATGTAGCGTTCCTATTAAATGTGTTGTAAGTTATCCTCCAGTGATTGAAAAAAAATAGTCTATATAAAATATAATATATAATTTATATATATAATGAATAATTATCCTCCGTCACAACAACTTGGTCAAAGGGAAGGAGTAGTTTTAGAAAATCCTTCTTTTTATGGAAGAATGAAAGATAGAGCAGATAGAGCAAAAAACGCAGCATATTCAATGGGGAGTTCAATGGGAAGAGGTATTAAAGGAGTTAGTTCATATGCGTACAATAAAATACCTGGGCGAAATGGGAACTACAATCATTTTACACAAACAACTAGTACTCCATTTGGTGCTGTTAGTAACAGTAGTAGAATTCAAAATCTTACAGCTGCAGCTAGTGGGTTTTTTGACATGTTTAAAGGAGGTAGAGGAAGAACACGAAAAATAAAAAGAAAACTAAGAAAAACAAAAACAAAAAAATCTAGAAAAAGAAGAGTTACTAGAAAAAGAAAATAAAACTAGATAATTTAGTGAAATTACTAGTAACTAAAAAATGAAAATATATAACTAATATATAAATGGACAAAATAAGTCATTGGTCAAGATTATTAATTGCATTTGCAGTATTTTTATTTATTTATATATCAGTTTTTGGAGCAAAGGAAGGTTATGAAACAATGTATAGTTACTGGTCTAAATCCAGAAAAGGAATAATAAATGGTCCTCGCTTTACTACTGGAAAAGCGTGTAAGGCAACTGTTTATGCAAATAAAAACGGTACTGTACTTGGATGTCAAAAAGGTAAGAAACCAAAACCAAATTTTACTGGAAAAGGATACATTGTAAAATAAAAAATATTTTTTATAATTTGGACAATAATTATAAAAAGTACGACACTGATTTTATTTTCTTTTTAGACGCGAACAAACAATATCAAACGTCATTGAAAATGGCATATTGTTAAAATCAACTTTAAGACCACTATGATAATAAAATGCGACTTTTACTTTTCTTATTTTATTAATAGGAGGTTCAAAAACTTTGGGGTTGAAAAATCCACCACAGTATGAGAGTGATACTGGAGTACTACCTACTGGTATTTTACCGTAAGCATATTCAACAACACCGTTTGTTTCATTTGTTTTTTCAGTATATTCGTCATTATTAAATGGATAAGTTACATCAATATTGTTCCAACCATCAATTAATAAATAAATATAAGACTCACCTAAAATATTTATTTTTAAGGGTGTTTCTACATACCAAGGAACACACCCGGGTAGATCAGTATTTGCTGTCAGCCAATAACCGTCATCACCAGCCACAACATCTCCATAATAAAAACGAACATCTTTTCCATTATTCAGTGAAGGTTTAGAGGTAACTGGAACTCTTGTAAATCCTAAATTATTAGGTAACCCCCAATTTACATATTGGGGGAAACGTCCCGAGTTAGCACAAAGTGTATTAAAGTATAACTCTTGTTCAGTATAAAAACTAGAATCATTCGTTATTATAAAACTAGAGCTTTTATTTCCAAACCATAAATGTTGTCCTACGTAATGATATACAATTACAAATTCATTATACCCCCCAGCCTCTCCAAACTCTATAGACAATCGTCCAAGTGGGTCATTTTTAGCGATATATTGTTCTAAATACTGTGTAACAGCAAAGTTCATTTTTCTTGTTAATTCCGTAGCAATTTGGTCTACACTATAAAAACCATCTTCAATTTTAATTAGAAAGTCACTACCAATATGTGCATTTAAACCAGCAAATATAATAGCTTGTAGTCCAGTAACTTCAAATGGATCAGTTGGTGTGGGCGGGTCTGCTGGATTATACGGGACGTTAATTTGAAATGTTAAAAAAACATTATTATATAATGTACTAAATGTGTCAATATTAATTGGTAAAGCCATTTCTGAAACATTTAACTTACTTACGTTATAATAGTCTCTTGGGAATTCAATCTCAAAATCTCCAGAATTTGGATACTTTAATACATTACGGTCTTCTGAATGTATCGAAACATAAAAGTGTTCTTCCTCATATTGCGCAGTATCTCTCGGAGTTGGCATAATAGGATGAGGTGTTGAAACATTATATCTAAAATTACTCATACTTATAATAAATACAATTATTATTTTTAATAGTTAATTATTATAAATTATAATTATTTTTAAAGTTAAACAATATATAATATATTTATATACTAATAATGCCAGGAAACCCACAAGGAACAGCTAATATATCTCAACAGTCATATACAAAACAATCCGGACCAAACACAAGTGGAGGAAAAAATCAGTCGTTCGTCAGTTTAGGTATAAAACAATTGACTACAAGTACTCCTCCTCAACAGCAATATTGGATTACTAAATCAAATACTTATAACTCAGTTGCTACAACTTCTATTACATCATCCCCTTCAACTTTAAGCGTTTATATTCCAACAGATTTATATGTTGCTGGAACAATTTACGGAACTGTAGTAGCTCCGTCAGACATTTCAATCAAAGAAAATATTAGGGATTTATCTCTTGAGGTGGATTTCAATAAGTTACTTGATTTACATCCAAAACAATATACATATAAAGATGACACAGAACATAAAATTCATTATGGTTTGATTGCCCAAGAAGTAGAACAATTGTATCCAAATTTAGTATATTCAATAAAAAGCGATACAGATACAGATGAATCAACCAATAATAATATAAAATCGGTTAATTATGTTGAAATGATACCAATATTATTGTTAAAAATTCAAGACCTTCAAAATCAAGTGGATGAATTAAAGAAATCAAAGTAAAATAAATTATTATATAAATAATATATAATAATATGGACGTTAGTTCAAATATTAATAAAAATATAACCAACTCGTATTCTTTTATAAATCCTTCCAATTTTTCCTTTTATCTAATTGGAGCTGGTATTATGGTTGCAATGATAACTACATTACTAGATATAAATAAAAATACGTTAACTGGTTTAATGGTTGGGTATTCTGTAATCGTTTCTGGGTTTTTAATATTACTTTCAACAGTAATAAATAATACAAAAAGTAGTACGTTTTCATTACTTGAACTATTAAAAATAATTGCGCCATTTATACTAATTATTGGAACAATAATGTTTTTAACTTACAACATTGGAAAATATTTCAACAAGATATCCAAAGGCCGAGTTTCAAATAACTATAAAACATTTTCACTTATATTTACGTTAGTGACACTAATTGAAGTAATACTATTCTACAATACTAAAAACAGTTCGCAGTTCAAACGTACATCAACTATACCGTCCATTTTATACTGGATGACTATTTTTATCGGAATTATTAACTTTATTGTTGCTGAAATAATTTCTATTGATTTAGCATATTTTAGTACAGACGGATAATATCAACATTGATTAATTTTACAAAACTTGAATGTTAAACCAATATAGTTGTCCGTTTCCCAAATGCCAGATATTTTTAAAATAAACAACTGAACACTACTTGGTTTATCAATATTTTCAGAAAAAATTTTAAAATTACCATTTTTTAACTGGTCTGATATTTTTGTTTGAATAATTTTACTTTTTGTATTAATTTTATCTAAAATTTCTTTTTCAATCTGAAATATACTTTCAATGCTATTTTTGTTGTTATTCACATTAAAAGCACATTTATATTTATTGTAATATTTTTCAATTGTAACATCACTAAAAGGAATTGATATATTTATACCATTTGTTACGAAATAGTCAGTAGAATAAATAAGACGAATGAAAGTACCGTCACTTACTACATTATTTTTAATGGAGTCACAGTAATATATATTATTTATGTCATATTGATTTATGTTTAATGCTATATTCATTATAATTATTGTATTATAATGATTAATTATTTTGTTTTTAAGTTATAAATCTATATAAAAGTTGGTTTTTATAAATATAATCAAAATAAGTATTTAAAATAAATAAAGATTATTCTATAGTTATATAATGAAATTTCATGAAAGTCATTTTGAAGAATATATATTATCAACACAAAAACAGAATTTACATCCGACCATAGATAAAATACTTAAAAAATTTCCGAATAAAATTCAAGACTTTAAAAACTTAATTTTTTATGGACCAAGTGGAGTGGGTAAATATTCTCTCATGTTGAAGTCAATAAAAAGGTATAGTCCAACAGAATTAAAGTATGAAAAAAAAATAAGTGTTACATATAATAAGGAGCAGTATTTTTTTAAAATAAGTGATATTCATTATGAAGTGGACTTATCCATGTTAGGATGTAACTCAAAATTACTATGGCATGAAATTTACTTACAAATTGTGGATATTATTTCAGCCAAGACAAATAAAATAGGAATAATCGTTTGTAAATATTTTCAAGACATTCATAGTGAGTTGTTGGAAAACTTTTATAGTTATATGCAACAAAATAATTCACTGTCTATTGATTTGAAATTTATATTAATGACAGAACATTTGAGTTTTATACCAGATAGTATTATAAATTGTTGTGAAATTATGCAAGTCCCACGACCAAGTAAAATTAATTATAACAAGTGTTTGAAAAATAAATTACATCCGAGTTTCAAGTTAGAAGAAATAAGTAACATAAAAAATGTGAACTCTATGATTAATGAAAATTTAATGCAACCTTATAAAATAATTTGTAATAAAATTATTGATGTTATTGTAAACACTGAAAACTATCAACTATTAAAAATGAGAGATATGTTATATGATATGTTTATATATAATTTAAATATTGATGAATGTATTTGGTATATTATACATACTCTTGTAATGAATGGTTCTATTTCTCAAAAAAACATGTCAAGGTTGATGATTAAAACATATACTTTTTTTCAATATTATAACAATAATTATCGTCCAATTTATCATTTGGAGAATTATATACTTTTCTTATCAAGTATAGTGAATATTACTACTTAAAAATTTACTGGTTTAATTAACTAATAAATTTTCAATAAAACTCAAATATGGATTTAATACAAGCGATGGAAATTATGGAAATAGAAACGGATGAAATAGTTAAATTAACACTAAGCACCTTGAAAAAAAAATATCATAAGTTAGCATTATTAAATCATCCGGATAAAAACGGTAACAGCGTAGAAGCAAAAGAAAAATTTCAAAATATCGGTGTAGCTTATGAAGTATTAAAGAGAGAACTTGTTCTGTTGAATCCTTTGGACGAAGATAAAACTCAGCCTCAACAACCATCAATGGGTTCTGGATATTCTTCTATGTTGAATATGTTTTTAGAAAGTATTTTACAAGGTAAGTATAATGAATTTATTCTCTCAACGATTAAAGATATTGTCTTAGGTGTGAGAGAAATTTCAGTTAAAATGTTTGACAAGCTGGACAGAGAAACCTCCCTTGCTATATATGATTTTATTTTGAAATACAAAAATATACTGCACGTAAGTGATTCTATAATAGAACTTTTGAGAGAAATTATTCTAGAAAAATTCAAGGATATTCAAATATATATATTGAATCCAAGTATAGATGATTTGTTTGAAAATAACATTTATAAGTTAGAAATCAACAAGACATTATACTTTGTTCCACTATGGCACGGGGAGTTATATTTTGACGCTCAAACTGAGAATAAAAAAGAAGGTGAAGAGAGAAATGGCGGAGTTCTCTCGTCCAATGAATACGATATTATTGTAAAATGTATTCCAGATTTACCACCACATATGAATATAGATGAAAACAATAATCTGTATGTAAATGTGAATATTCCTTTCCAAACTTCTCTCTTAAAAGAAAAATCCATACCCATTTATTTGGGTAAAAAAAAGTTTGATATTGAAATTGAACGTCTTTTCATAAAAGAAAAACAAACTTATGTTTTTAAAAAGACGGGAATTTCCGTGATAAATGAAAACGATATGTATAATGTGGAGAGAAAGGGAGACATATACGTGAAAGTTACTTTTGTTTAATTATTTTTTATTATTATAATATAAGAAATAATAAATGGACCTATTACAATCATTTCAAAGATTAATAAATACTGCAGTTACTAAAGTAAATACATCTCCAAAAGGAGCTTTGCCAGTAGTATTGATATCTACTCATGGTAGTTATCAAATTATACAAACTACCGTAGGCAGAGGAATTGATAGAGTAGAAGAAGAATATATAGAACAATATCCACTTCCAAGTGGAATGAAAGTATATAAAATTGAAACCGCCGCATTCGGTGTTGTTAATTTACAAAATACTTCAAATGTTGATGAAGTATGTATTGACTTAAAAAAATATATGCATGATACACGAACAGTAAATGAATTAATAGATGATTTAGTTATTCGGATTGAAAATATACATACTGAACATACAATCAAAACATACGATGAAGATGAAGAAGTTGCTGCATTTACAACGGCAGCTAATCGTAGACAAATGAATACATATCAACTAATAAATACTTTAGACAGTGAATATCCAAATAAACAACCATTATACTATCAGAAATCTTTTTCACGAGATTTAAGAAAAATAACGAATAAAAATGCTGAAAGTGATGAAGATTACGAAAGCGATGATTTGATTTTATACAATAATAGTGAGTACGATATGAGAATTAACTTGATACAATATTCATTTGCAACACGATATTTAGGACCAAAAATTCAAGATATATATGATGATATTATTAGATATCAGTTAGAAAATGGAAAAAGTGGCGAAGAAGTATTTTTAAGCGAAATGATGAACTACTTACATTCAACTGGTATTAATGAGTTTATTATAGTAGATTTAAGTTGTTCAGTGTTTAATGACATGGAAGGTTATAGAATTGACGTGAGTAAAAATACTGAGAGACTTTCCCGTTTATTTCGTAGAGAACAGTACAGAAACACAAGTAGCCCGATTGTTAGGTTAGATAGTAGAAGCAGAAGTAACTCTTTTACAAGGTTGTCACCTATTAATAATAACCGAAATTCTCCTACATGGAGAAAAATGTTAGGACCAGACAGAGGCGGAAAACGAAGTAAAAAATATCGTCGTACAAAAAAAAGAAGTAAAACCCATCGTAATAAAAAATCACAAAATAAAATACGTTAAATAAGTATTAAAAAAGTAACAATAATTTATATTATATGATAAAAACAAATTTAATAGGTCCATATAATTTTAATCACGGAAATTGTAAGGCTGGTTTTTATTCTTGTTGTTCAGTTAGACTACATAATATCATTGAATATTTTAATAAACATAAATGTTTACCAGTTATTGTAGATAGTTCTGAACATTATACTTTATACAAAAAAGAAAATGAACAAAATAAAGATATTCTTTTTGAATATTTTGAAGATTATAACAATGAAATAGAAATAAACTACCAACAAAACGTAGACTATGTTGAAACATATCAATATAGTAAATACAAAAATTTAGATTATAATAATATAATTCCATTTGTTAAAAAGTATTTTACACCATCACAACAAATAAAAAAAATCATTAGTGACATTGAAAAAAAATATAATATAAATGATTATTTGAATATATGTGTTCTTTTTTATAGAGGTAATGATAAAGCAACTGAGACAAACACTTCAAAATATGATGATATTGTAATAAAAGCAAAAAGAATACTTTCAAAACATCCTACGATTCAATTTTTAATTCAAAGTGACGAAACTGAATTTATAGAACGAATGACATCAGAATTTCCATTAAATTCATTTTATTTTAAAGATGAAATAAGACATATTAATAAACAAATGACATCCGTTGATTTAATTAATGAAAATGATACAAATCGCGAATTTTCAAAATATTATCTAGCTATCATGATTATTATGTCTAAATGTAAATATGTAATATGTGGTAGTACTGGTAACTGTTCAATATGGATAACTTTTTTTAGAGAAAATGCAAATAATGTAATTCACTACCTTAGAAATGGTGAATGGGTTAGTGATACTGATATATAAACATTTTACATAAAAGAAAATATATTTTATTTCAATAATATATATTTAACAGAGTAGTCGATGGAAAAAAAAATAGAAAAAAAAACAGAAGAAGCAAAAGAATCATTTTTAGACACGGCAGAAGCAGCGTTGAATACTTTAGATACAGAAGGGTCAAAAACGGATGGAAGTAAAATGACAATGAAATCAAAAAATGTTATACCAATTTTGTTTGTTGCAACCCACGGTTGTTACACTGCCAAAAGAGACCAACCTACGTCGCCTTTAAATATGGATACTTTTAATACTCCAACCGACATGAATATAGTTATGTTAAATGCGTCACCACTTAGCACAGTTAGCAATAATAATCAAGAGGTAAATGACATAGATGTTTTAGCGCATGATTTAATTAGTTATATGGATAATCCAGATGATACACGTTCTTTATCAAAGTTATTAAATGATGCAATAGGAAAACAACATCTGTTTCATAGTGAGACCAAATATGAACAATTTGAAGGGAATGAAGATTTTCTGGTACCATTCCAGAAACACCATGAAAACGACAACATGTTTTCATACAGTGAATTACCAGGCGACTCTGTTATGTATAATAAATACTATGCGATTCATTTGGAACCGCCAACTTTTGACGAAAAATTGACAAGAGAAGAAAATGATACTGCGTTGTATAATTGGTACAAAAGTAGCGACTTACGATGGCGAAAAAATAGTGCATATGGGAGTAGATTAATTTTTTTTAAACCAAACGAAGAAAATATTCCCTATGATGAAGGTTTTAAAGGCACCAAAGGTGTAAGAAGAGGAAGAGATATTTTAGATGATGTTAAAAGACATATCAGTGAGACAACCGGAAAAGAATTAGAAAGCATCCAAGGAGTTTATCTAAGTCGTGTTATAGATTTTTTATATAAGAAAGAAAATGTGCGCGATCTTCTAATAATAGATACGAGTTGTTCTGTTCTTTTTTCAAATACAGATGATAGATATATTATTGATATTGATAAAAACGAAAAAGATGCGATGGAAATAGAAAGAATAAATGAAAT
>JACCDO011094118.1_pt1 | contig 10736 bp, 10 predicted proteins | sample 7446101 | NCBI WGS metagenome assembly JACCDO01 (sample SAMN15323440, study PRJNA562643) | freshwater metagenome | isolation source: river surface water | place: USA:Blue River Watershed | collected 2017-08-16
GGCAAAGTAAAAGCTGACTCCATCAACGAAAAAACCCTTGAAAAATATCTTTACTCACCAAAGATGCGCGATGTAGATATGTTCTTGCGCTCCTCGGGCGAACAACGCACCAGCAACTTTTTGCCGTGGCAATCTTCGTATGCGGAATTTGTCTTTATGGATGTCTTGTGGCCGGATATGACCCCCAAGTTATTGTGGAAAGCTATCGAGATTTATTCAGCGAGAGAACGCAGATTCGGAAGCGCGTAGCGCCTTCCGAATTGAGGAGATTGCGGAAGCGCGTAGCGTTTAGTTATTTTGGGCGTAGCTGGCGCTGAGAGCTGCTGCAGTAAAAATCCAGATTTGATAGGGAATCAGTGCAATCCCCACTTTGATGGATTGAGAAAAAGTAATCACTAGAAGCGGCAACGTCAGAATGGCTGTTGCTAAAAGTGAGAAAGCTGCAGCTTTTAAATCGTGAACCGAATAGAAAAGGTAAGACCAGCGCAGCGCAAAAATGACGCTGATGGAAAAAAGGGCAAGGGCTGTTGCTACAAGCGAGGGAGATGCTTTGCTGGCGATAACCCAGAGCGCAATGCCAATAACAATAAAGTTGTAAGGCCAAATCAAACCGAAAACGAAGCCAGGTGGTTGCCATGAAGGTTGATTGAGCGACTGGTACCAACCATCTTGTCGATTCCAGTAATTTGCGCCTCCCGCATAAATCACTACTACTGCGATCCCAGTAATAGCGCTCAACGTTCTCCATAGCGTCATGTAGTTAGTCTCTCACCATTAACACTTGCTGCAGAGGCCAAAGATCTCAGCGGTATGTCCAATATCGCGAAAGCCGTGTTCTTCGGCCATGACTTTTGCCCACTTTTCGATTGCACCACCTTCAATTTCTACCGTTTTGCCGCAGTTTTTACAGACTAGGTGATGATGATGGGTCTCGCCGCATAGCCTATAAATTGCTTCACCATCTTCGCGGCGCAGCACATCAACGACTTTGTCATTGACCAAGCTCTGTAAGGCGCGATACACAGTGGTTAGCCCGATACTTTCACCTTCACGTTGCATCAGTCGATATACCTCTTGTGCGCTAGCAAAACCACCAGCACGTTCGAGAGTACTTAAAACACGAGGATTAGAGCGCGACATTAATCTTTATGCACTTCATCTTTATGATCATTGTGGTTGCTATCTTCATGTATTTCAGTTTCTGAACCGTGGGCGTGTGCATCACCGCTATGTAAATAGCTCACCAGTCCCCACATCACAAGAACACCCAACATAGTTGCGATAATCGTCAGACGTGATGAATGGCGAGAATGTGCCTCTGGCAAAATATGTGACGTTGCAAGATAAATAACAATTCCTGCAAAGCCTGCTAGATAAAGAGCAATGAGATTATTTCCGAGCGCCAAACTGGTACCAAGAGCTGCACCGCTTATTCGCGCGATGGCATCAACCCCGAGCAACCAAATGCCTTTCTTTCCCCACTTACCACTCTTGATGAGAAACGAGACTGTGTTGAGCCCATCGCTAAAGGCATGGACAAGTAGCGCGATAAAGACTGCGATACCTAAATCTGAACTGACTTTAAAAGCAACACCTAGCGCTAAACCATCAAGGAAAACATGGCCCCCCATGGCAAGTGCGCCAAGCGCTCCCGCAACGTTCGCTGAGTGATCGTGATCGTGTCCATAATCAGATTCAGCTGGTTCATGTGAACCAAAGAGTTGTTCATAGAAGTGCAGAAGTAAAAATCCAGCAATGAGCGCGACAGATACAGCGGGGGCTCCGAAAACTTCACCGGTACCAAGAGCGAAAACTTCTGGAAGTAGATCAAATGCAACAAGACCAAGCAGCAGACCTGCCGAAAGTCCTAAAACCAGGTGGAGCCGATCCTTTGATTTGATGGCGAGAAAACCACCTGCAGTGGTGGCTAGAGCCGTAACTGCGGCGAGGGCGATAGCTGTATTCATGGGGCGAAGGTAGCAGAAATGAAAATGATTTTCATTTCCATAGAGCAGCCCCCTACGCTTGCAGCCATGCTCGCCATCGCCAGATTCCAGGTTCAGCTCAAAGATGGAGTCGATTTTCGCCATGAACTCGAAGGAGTCAAGGCAGTGCTCTCTGAGGCGGCCGGATTTATCTCTGGAACAGTCGGTCAAAATCTTGATGAACCAACTCTCTGGGTTCTAACTACTGAATGGGAGAACGTAGGTTCGTATCGCAGAGCGTTAAGTTCAACGCGCGCCAAGTTGGAGGCGATTCCAGTTCTTGCTCGCGCGATCGATGAGCCTGGAGCGTACGAGTAAAATAATCTTACTTACGTTGGCAACGACCGTTGCCTTCGCCGACAGCCAGCCGGATGGTCAATCTCAATTTCACCGGCTAAGTAAATTAGCCGGATGGAGAGCATTGTGGCCGTTGATCGTTTAGAAAATATCGTTTCGCTATCCAAGCGCCGTGGATTTGTCTTTCCCTCCTCTGAAATTTACGGAGGTCTACGCGCATCGTGGGATTACGGCCCACTCGGAGTCGAACTTAAGAACAATGTAAAGCGCCAATGGTGGAAATCCATGGTCATGGGGCGGGAAGATGTTGTCGGAATCGACTCATCAGTAATTTTGGCGCGTGAAGTTTGGGAAGCATCCGGACACGTCGCCACATTTAGCGATCCACTTACCGAATGTACTGCTTGTAATAAGCGTTACCGTGCGGATCATTTGGAAGAAGCTTATGAAGCTAAGCATGGAAAGAAGTTGGCATCCCTTGCCGAAATGAACTGTCCTGCCTGCGGAAATAAAGGCCAATTCACTACCCCCAAGCAATTTTCTGGATTGCTCAAGACCTTTCTTGGACCTGTAGAAGATGAATCAGGGCTGGCCTATCTTCGACCTGAAACAGCACAAGGAATTTTTATTAACTTTGATCAAGTTCTTACGACTTCTCGCAAGAAACCACCATTTGGAATCGGCCAGATTGGTAAGTCTTTCCGTAACGAAATTACGCCTGGAAACTTCATCTTCCGCACTCGTGAGTTCGAGCAGATGGAGATGGAATTCTTTGTCGTTCCCGGAACGGATGAAGAGTGGCATCAGTATTGGATTGATACTCGCCTTGCGTGGTACAAAGATTTAGGAATTAATCCAGACCGTTTACGCATCTACGATCATCCAAAAGAGAAGTTGTCACACTATTCAAAACGCACAGCGGATATTGAGTACAAATTTGAATTTGCAGGTACTGAATGGGGCGAGCTCGAAGGAATTGCTAATCGCACAGATTTCGATCTCAAGGCTCACTCAGCAGCTTCTGGTAAGGACCTTTCTTACTTTGATCAAGAGAAGAATGAACGCTGGACTCCCTATGTCATCGAACCAGCAGCAGGTGTAGATCGTTGCACGCTGACATTTATGATGGATGCGTTCACTGAGGATGAAGCACCAAATGCCAAGGGCGAAATGGAAAAGCGCGCTGTGATGAAGCTTGATCACCGGTTAGCGCCAGTAAAGGCTGCAGTACTACCTCTTTCTCGTAACGCTGATCTGTCACCAAAGGCGCGCGACTTAGCGGCGCAGCTTCGCAAAAATTGGAATATTGATTTCGATGATTCAGGTGCAATCGGACGTCGCTATCGTCGCCAAGATGAAATTGGAACTCCGTACTGCATCACCATTGACTTTGAATCTCTCGAAGATCAAGCAGTCACAATCCGCGATCGCGACACAATGGCGCAAGAGCGTATCTCTCTTGATCAAGTAGAAGCATGGTTAGCGCCACGTCTACTCGGCTGCTAGATCCTCTTTCACTTCCTCTTAAAGATGGAGTGCATTTAGTCGATCCACCGGTCGTTCTGGCACCAATGGCGGGCATCACCAACGCGCCATTTCGCATGCTCTGTCGCGAACAAGGTGCCGGGCTCTTCGTCTCGGAGATGGTGACTGCGCGCGCACTGCTTGAACGAATTCCAGAAACGCTTCGCATGATTGAACCGGGTGTAGGTGAGTGGCCACGTTCTGTGCAGCTCTACAGCGTTGATCCACACCACATGGGTGAAGCAGTCAAGATGATTGGTCGCGAAAATTTGGCTGATCATATTGACATGAACTTTGGCTGCCCTGTTCCAAAAGTTACTCGCAAAGGTGGGGGAGCGGCGCTACCTTTTAAACGGAATTTGTTTCGAGAAATTGTGAAAGCAGCAGTTGATAACGCGAAGCCTTATGGGATTCCTGTCACTGTAAAGATGCGAATCGGAATTGATACCGATCATCACACATATCTAGAAGCCGCTAAATCCGCCGCTGAATTAGGAGTTGCCTGGGTTGCCCTCCATGCACGCACTGCTCAACAAATGTATGAAGGTCAGGCGGATTGGTCTGCCATTAAAAATTTAGTAGAGCATCTCAAACCTACTGGAGTTCCAGTGCTAGGTAATGGCGATATCTGGTCGGGAGCCGATGGTGCGCGCATGGTCCGTGAAACAGGGTGTGCTGGCGTCGTTGTCGGTCGCGGCTGTCTTGGCCGTCCATGGTTATTTGCTGATCTCGTTGAAACTTTTAATGGCGGAGAAAAGAAAGTCTTGCCGACCTTGCGCCAAGTTAGTGAAGTCATGTATCGCCACGGTGAACTCATCGTTGAGTACTTTGAGTCAGAAGATCGCGGTTGTCGAGATCTGCGTAAACATATGGCTTGGTATCTCAAAGGATTCCGTGTTCCTTCAGAGCTGCGTCGCCGCTTTGGCATGGTCGGTTCTCTCGCCGAGCTTCGCTCACTTCTGAACCAATTAGATGATCAGCCATACCCGGTTGATATCGCAGAAAAACCTCGTGGTCGCACAAGTAGTGGACGCCCGCCAACCTTGCCTGATGGATGGCTCAATGATCCAGACGAGATGATCCATCTCGATGCAGAAGATATGTTTTCAGGTGGATGATGTTTAAATTTATTCGCCGCGTAATTTCCTTTATTTTGGCGCTCGTCATCATTATTCCGGGTTACGCAGTTTTTATGACGTGGAAGAGTGCGCACCATCCACCGTTTCGAAACTCAGCGGATGTGATTGTTGTGCCTGGAGCCGCGCAATTAGATGGCAAGCCAGGTGAAGTTCTCCTGGCTCGATTGGAAGAAGCAAAACAGTTGCGCGACAAAGGTTTTGCTCCATTAATCATCACTGTTGGTGCTGGCGCTCCAGGTGATCGCACAACAGAAGCTGCGGCAGGAAAGTTTTGGTTATCTCGCCATGGAGTGCCTCAGTCAAAAGTAATTTCCCTTCCTGTAGGGCGCGATACCTTCACGCAAACAAAGGCTTACATCGCAGAGATGAAGAAGCGAAATATCTATAACGTCATCATCGCAACTGATGCCTATCACTGTGGTCGTGCGATGCGAATGGCAAATGATTTAGGCGCTATCGCAACATGTTCTCCAGCAAAGACCGGCCCCAATACTCTGGAGAAATCTCGCACTCGCTACTTGATACGTGAATCAGGTGCTTATTTGGCCTACATCACCTTAGGTCGTCGAGGTATTCATATCAGCGACCATCTGACCAATGGTGGGCTTGTAAGGTATGTGTATGACCGAGTTGGTTAAGGGCTATAGCGCGCAAGATCAAGAGCGCTTCCTTGATGAACCAGCAAAACGTCCTGGTCGCACTGAATTTGTTCGCGATCGCGCGCGCGTTATTCACTCGGCAGCTCTTCGCCGCTTGGCAGCTAAGACGCAGGTAGCTGTTCCGTGGGAGAACGATTTTCAACGCACTCGATTGTCACACTCACTTGAATGTGCGCAGATTGGTCGTGAACTCGGAGAATCATTAGGAGCAGATCCTGATCTACTTGAGACTGCCTGCCTATCGCACGACATGGGGCACCCACCTTTTGGACATAATGGTGAAGAAGCGTTAGCAATCGTTGCCGAGCCATGCGGTGGATTTGAGGGAAATGCACAATCATTTAGATTGCTTACCCGTATCGAAGCTAAGACTGTAGATGCAGACGGAAAGAGCCTAGGCCTTAACCTCACGCGAGCATCACTTGATGCTGCAACGAAATACCCCTGGTCTCGAGCTGAAAATCCACGAAAGTTCGGCGTCTATGACGACGATGTCGAAATTTTTACATGGGTTCGCGCAGGTGCACCTGTTGGACGCAAATGTATTGAGGCGCAGATCATGGATTGGTCAGATGATTGCGCGTATTCAGTCCACGATTTAGAGGACGCCATCTTCGCTGGTCAGATTACAGTCAAAAAATTCGATACAGATTTTGATGTCCTGTACAAAGAAATGGTGACTAATTACAAGAGCGATGCCACAAAGGAAGAAGCAGCCGCAGCTCTCACCAGACTTCAGCAGCTCTCGTGTTGGCCCGCTAATTTTGATCGCACTCATCGTGCGCTAGCTCGCTTAAAGGATTCAACTTCCCAACTAATTGGCCGATTTGTGCTTGCAGCTGAGCTAGAAACTCGCAAAGTGCATGGCGATGGACCTTTAACTCGTTACCACGCAAACCTAGAGATTCCACGTGAGCAGAAAATCGAAGTTGATTTTCTGAAGGCGGTAGCGGGCCATTACTTAATTAACGCTGCTGCTTCACAAGAACGCTATGCAAAGCAACAGACTGTGATTCATGAATTAGTTGAGATGCTCTACAGTGCAGCTCCTGCCGAATTGGATCCCATCTTTGAGGATGATTGGAAACGCGCTGCTAGCGATTCTGAGAAATTGCGCGTCGTAATTGACCAGATTGCCAGCCTGACGGACCCCGGCGCATATGCACTTCATGCACACCTTTCAAAGCGTCGCTAAGGTAGGAGCATGAGCGGACGCATTAAGGCAGATGACATTGTCTACGTGCGCGAGCATGCGCATATCGACGAAGTTGTTACCGCTGCAGGGGTGGCTCTCAAAAATGCAGGTGGAGGACAGAAAAAGGGGCTGTGCCCTTTTCACGATGAGAAATCACCTTCTTTTCACGTAACTCCATCCAAAAACTATTACCACTGCTTTGGTTGTGGCGCTGGTGGCGATGTTATTGATTTTATGATGAAGACCGATCACCTAAGTTTTACTGAAACTATCGAACGCTTAGCTTCACAAATCGGATATACCTTGCGTTATGAAGAAGGCGGTCCCACTCAGCCTACTTCCAAACGTTCCCGTCTTTACGCTGCAAATTTAGAGGCAGCAAAGTTCTATCGCGATTTACTTAATTCCTCTCCTGACGCAGCACATGCTCGCGACTTACTTACTAAGCGTGGTTTTGATAAGGCAGCTTGTGACACTTTTGCAGTCGGGTATGCACCAAATTCGTGGGATGCTCTCACCAAACATTTGCGCGCTGCTGGATTTACTATCGAAGAGTTAGAGGAAGCTGGACTTTCAAAGATGGGCGAGCGAGGACCGATCGACAAATTCCGCAATCGCATCATGTGGCCGATTAAAGATATTTCTGGAGACATTGTTGGATTCGGTGCGCGAAAGTTAGCTAGTGATGAAGAAGATCAGGGCCCGAAGTATCTCAATACCTCTGAGACTCCCATCTATAAGAAATCCCAAGTTTTATATGGCTTAGATATGGCAAAGAAAGATATTGCAAAGAACCGCCAAGTAGTTGTGGTTGAGGGATACACCGATGTCATGGCATGCCATTTAGCCGGAATCACTACCGCGGTGGCCACATGCGGTACTGCGTTTGGTGATGACCATATCCGCATTATTCGAAGACTGCTGATGGATGCCGATGCCTTCCGTGGCGAAGTTATCTTTACCTTTGACGGAGATGCGGCTGGTCAAAAAGCTGCGATGAAAGCATTTGGTGATGATCAAAAGTTCGTGACGCAAACTTTCGTAGCAGTCGAACCGGATGGCCTTGATCCATGCGATCTACGACAACATAAAGGCGATCTTGCACTTCGGGACCTAATTGCAAAGCGTGTGCCACTCTTTGAATTTGCTATTCGCACGGAGTTGAAAAAACATAACTTAGATTCCGCAGAAGGGCGCGTGAATGCACTTAATACTGCTGCGCCTCTCGTGGCCGCTATTCGCGATAAATCACTTCGCCCTGAATATATAAAGTCACTTGCTGGTTGGCTAGGAACTGAGATGGAAGTTGTCACGGCAGCTGTGAATTCTGCGCTCAAGAAGGTGAGTGCGCAGCAACCAGTCGTTTACCAAGCAGCAAGCGATGAATCGTGGCGCCCAAACCCCAATGAACCCACGTTGATGTTGGAGCGCGAAGTCTTGAAAGCAAAGCTACAGATGCCGGGGTTGATTGTTGATTGGAAGAGCCTCGAGGAAGAAGCCTTTACTCATCCGGCATATCGTGAACTTCGCCGGATTATTGATGCGGCAAAGGTAGAACCAATTCAATTAGAGAGTGTCACAGATGAGCGGATGCGACAACTCTTCACCGAACTTTCGGTTGAACCAGTACGAACCGATGGCGCAGTCTCAGAGAAGTATGTCTCAAGCATTGTGGCCCGACTTCGTGAGGTATTGGTAAGCCGCAAGATTGCTGATCTCAAATCTAGTTTGCAGCGATTAAATCCCGTTGAGAATGAGAAGCAATACAACGAAGCTTTTGCACAATTAGTTGCCTTGGAAACGCAAAAGCGTGGGCTTCATGAACTCGCGATTGGCTCGCTCTAGAACCGAGCATTTTGCGTGATTTTGGCAGGGCAAGCGCCCCTGAGGTAGAGTTCGGCTTCCATTCCCTGATAGCTCAACGGCAGAGCAGTCGACTGTTAATCGACAGGTTCTTGGTTCGAATCCAAGTCAGGGAGCGTTAAGCCCCTTCCAAGCATTCCAACAGGAAAATCTCAAGAATGTTAGGCAAGATAAGAAGTATGAAATTTGTGCCTTCAACCCGTGGAAAAGTCCTAGTCGCCTTTGTTCTCGGCGCTGCTGTTGCAGGTTCATTAACTTCTGTTGCGAATACGCAACAGGCTGGTTCCGTTAAAGCTTGTGCCGACAACCGCACTGGCGCGCTCTACATTTCAAGCACTGGCTCATGCTCAACTAATCGCACATTAGTTGAGATCGGCGGCAATTCCATGAACACCAAGGCGATTTCATCCTTAGTGACGCCTTCTGTCGTATCGATTGCAGTCTCTGGCCCAGGTGGAAGAGGGTCGGGATCAGGCTCTGTCTACAAATCAAATGCAACTTCTAGTTTTATCATCACCAATAACCATGTGATTGAAAGCGCTGCTAATTCAGGCACGATCCGCATCGAACTCACAAATGGTGATCAATTCGCAGCAAGAATTATCGGTCGCGATCCTGGATATGACTTAGCGGTTTTGCAAGTGCAGAAGGGCAATCTTCCAGAGATTGCGCTTGGTGATTCGAGCAAAGTGAGTGTCGGTGACCCAGTACTTGCAATCGGTTCACCGCTGGGATTGGCGAGTACTGTAACAAGTGGAATTGTTTCTGCACTTAACCGCCCAGTTTCAACTGGAACTGCAGATTCACAATCATATGTAAATGCAATTCAGACTGACGCTGCCATTAATCCCGGTAACTCAGGAGGCGCGCTCGTAGATTCACGTGGTCGAATCATCGGAGTTAATTCAGCGATTGCAACTCTTTCATCTGGTGGCATCGGGGGAAATATTGGTTTGGGATTCTCTATTCCAATCAATGAAGCAAAGCGAGTAATTGATGAAATCATCGCAACTGGGAAATCTACTCGCCCAGTTCTCGGTGTTTTCTTCGATGAAACCTTTACCGGAGTAGGAGCCAGAATCGCGCGCTTAAGCCCGAATGAAGGCGCTGATAAGGCTGGTATTCCAGCGGGCTCTGTTATCAAAAGTATTGATAATGTGAAGATCACCAACAATGACTCTGCGATTGTGCGAATACGCTCATATGTTCCAGGAACAACGGTTACAGTCGTGGTCGAGCTTCCAACGGGTGGAACCCGCACCTACCGAGTTACTTTAGGTTCAGCGCCGTCGCTATAAGAATCTTTGAGCGCTGGCACCAGCGCTAGGTAATGAGGAAAAGAAACGCGGTTTCTTAAAGCGTTTGGATTCAAATGCTGCAGTGACTGCGTTCTTCACCTTTTCAATATCTGACTGTTGTACAAGTGCGATTGCGCTTCCACCAAAGCCACCGCCGACCATGCGCGAACCTAACGCGCCCACAGAGAGTGATGCTTCGACTGCAACATCGAGTTCTGCGCACGAGACTGTGTAGTCATCGCGAAGAGAGATGTGAGATTGGTTGATTAATTCACCAAGAGTGACAAAGTCAGAGCTTTGCAACGCCTTAACTGCATCCATCACTCGAGCAATTTCGGTGACTGCATGGCGAACTCGAACGTATTCAGTTGCAGTCAATTTGCTTTGCGCTGCCTCTAACTCGGCAAGGCTTAGGTGGCGAAGCGAGGGCATTTTTAGCTTGGCAACGGCAGATTCACAGGAGGCACGGCGCTCTGCGTAACCTCCATCTACGAGAGCATGATGAGCTTGCGTATCAATAATGAGTAATTCAAGACCTGCCGCTGCCACGTTGAAGGGAATCGACTCTGTCGTCAGATCCCGGCAATCAAGAAGTAGCGCTGCACCAGCCTGCGCCATCAGCGATACCGATTGATCCATAATCCCACAGGGCATTCCAACGTAATCGTTCTCGGCCTTTTGGGTTGCACGCGCCAAGTCAGGTAGAGACTTGTTGAGAGAGAACAATTCATTGAGCCCAACAGCTACCGAACATTCCAGAGCCGCGGAAGAAGATA
>JACCDO011876642.1_pt1 | contig 10735 bp, 7 predicted proteins | sample 7446101 | NCBI WGS metagenome assembly JACCDO01 (sample SAMN15323440, study PRJNA562643) | freshwater metagenome | isolation source: river surface water | place: USA:Blue River Watershed | collected 2017-08-16
ACGATTTTTATGTATATCAGAGACTCATCTTCAACTTCGCTCTACTGATTTGTCTCACGCGTTGTAAACGGGAGTGGTCGAAGGAGGTGGACTTAAGACCCACTATTTCATTAAATAAAAAAATTTAAGCGCCTGTGCGCTCTGATGCTGACTGTGGGGTTTGAACCCACGCGTTGTTAACAGTGGGTCTTAAGTCCACCTCCTTAGACCACTCCCGTTTACAACGCGTGAGACAAATCAGTAGAGTGATGTTGAAGATGAGTCTCTGATATACATAAAAATCGTACTGTCTCTATTATTTTACATATAGGCTGGTGTTCATTTGAATGTATTGAAGTCTCTGACTTCATTCACAATCTCCAAACCTCTGCGTAGAAGGTCTTTCATCTCTCGGCATGTCTTCCTCCTGGTTGCTACATCCTCGGTCTCTCGCATCAGGTCAGTCATAATGTTTTCACGATAGAGTTCTTTTACTAATTCATTTTGCAGATTCTCCTTGAATGCATTGACTAAGAAATGCATTATAGTTTTAGGCACAGAGTCCATAAAGTTCTTCTTAACGATGTCAAAATATGATAGCATAAGTGCTTTAATAATCTCTGTTTCCACGCGCTCTCTGTCTGTAGGATGGCCACTACCGTTTGATCGCATTTTGTCAGGCACATGTGGCAAACGTACAAACTCACTTGCTGGTGTGCTATTACCTCGTGGTGCAGCGGTCACTCCTTTGGCTGCAAGTATAGCAGCCTCGCTGATTTTGCTATTGGGATGATTCTTAAACAAACTGAAAAAACCCTTATTCGTGCCATCATGAGCTTGAGTGGTGCCATTGCTGGCCCAGTTTGGAATACGATGCTCTTCTGCTTCTGCATCATGCTTGTCTGGGCTACTAGCCTCTCCTGCAGCATGTTGCGCTTGTGCTTGTTGTGCTTGCTGCTGCTGATGTTGCTGCTGGAATCGCTTATTCAATTGTGCCACAGCCTGCTTGCCACCAATGAAATCTGGATGAGAAGTATTAATATACGCCAGTTCAATGTTAATAAGGTTGCTAATCATTTTCTGCGTAGGGCCCACTAATTGGCGTAGCTGATGTTGAACAATTTCAAACATGCGATCTCGAAGTTCAGGAAAACGGGCTAACTCAGGATTCTCAGCTTGGAAAGCCATGCGCTGCATCTCATCAAACACCAGATCCACACATTGCAATCCAGGCTGCAAGAGCTTTTCAATCTGTTTTTTGACCAATAAGTCAAAAGCGATCTCAGGAACAAAGAGAGAAGGTCTGGGGCCGTTCGCGTTCGCGATAGCTGTGCGGATATCTTCGTCGTCCAGACCTTCAAATGGACTTAGCTGCTTCAATGAACGGCCAAATACTTCATTAAAAATATAGGAAATGCGGGCACCACCACAGAGTTCTGACATTTCTACTGTGCCATCGGAGCTTCCTCGACCCTCAACAGAATTGGCAAAACATCTCGCAAACTTGGAAAGTAATTGTAGTAGCGTAGCACCCAAGGCAGCTCCTCCCAAATCATCAGTAGGCTCACCAAGGGCATTAATGTTTGCTTGCACAGTTCCCATCATGCCCATAATTTTGCTCTTGATATCCGGCAGACAGTCGCGAATGTGAATCATGAGAATCTGATTGAGCATTCTGGCCAAATTTTGTGTGCCACATTTGCTCAGCATATTCCGGTACTTGGCATGTTTCATGAAATACATTTGCTCTTTGGCCAAACCATCACGAATAGAGCGATTATCCATAATATCTTTTTGTGATCGATTGCAAACAGCAATGTAACCACGACGTAAGGGAATGACCCTGTTGGCCAACACATCCACGCAATCCGTACCGTGGTCCATAATGTCTACCTTCGTCAGTACACCAATGGTGCGCTCTCCGTCAGGATCAACACTACGAGCCATTTTTAGGCCATCAGAATTCACTAAATCTTGATTAGCGGCGGTTACAGCGAGGATAATGGCGTTAGGGTTGGAGATGAACTCGTAGCACATCGCGCGAATTTGTTCCTCCACATCTTCAGGCTGGTCTCCAGTTGGTACCTTAGTGATACCAGGCAAATCTACTAGAGTAAGATTGAGCACATGTGGGGAAAAGATTTTTAAATTGATGCTCTTGTTAGAGATGCCTTTGTTCTTACCACTGATTCGCTCAGTTTCTCGTTGAATTTCTGCGCGAATTTCAGAAAAGTCGAAAAAGCGCTGCCCAGGAAGATGTAAAAATTCACCCCACTCTTCGCCATTATTGCCTCGAGGAAGATTTCGGGTGGCTTTTTGCGTTGTAGTACTATTATTGCTATCGATGGCATTGACTTGTGCAGGTGGTAAGTTTTCAGAGTTTGCCTCCATTGAACTGTTCAATGACGATGAAGGTGGAGTAGGAGGAACTCGCTGATTATTTCCCTCTATAAGTTCTGGCTTGCTTACTTCTTGAGCGATACCTCTACCGTTCACACAATAAAGTTGTAGAATCAATGGGCGCCGAGTGACAATGCCAACACCACGAGGCAAGAAATCACGTCCAACAATATTTTCCAAGACTGAAGATTTACCTACACTCTGAGAACCAACTACTACTATCTGAGGCAAATCAATAGAATGGTGGCCAATCGCACCAAACACATCTTGTAGCTTGTTAACTACAGGGATCAGCGAATCCATTCTCTCTGTATAAGAACACTGTCAGAATATTAGGCACGTATGAATTGAATGCAATTTGCCAATATAAAACACTGCGTTTAAGCTCCTAGCTACTTTTTTGTAGTGCTATTTTGCTTTCTTTGACAGCGAAATGTGGAAAGGAAAGTTCAAACCGATTGTGTTGTTTATGCGTTCAAATGTTAACGACTATCAAAAAGAGTCGACAAGAGTTCTTGTGAAGGTGAGTGAGTATTAAACTATAAATTTGATATAAGAACAAGTAAAAATGTCTGTTAAGAAAGTTTTAATCTGGTGAAAAAGGCTTTCTTGTAGGAAATTGACGTGATCTTGGTTCGTCTGAGGACCTCGACCTAACCACCTTATTTCTCTTTATATCATCACTATATTTCACAAATATAACCATTTCTATATTAAAACTTATGTTGCTATTATCCAAACAATATTTTCATTCTTGTATATATGTTATGATCATTTTTATTTTCATAAGGGTTTGAAGAATGAGTGCAGATTGGGCTGAAACGAAAGCCATATTATTAGAAGTTGAGCAACTCTTTAATAGAGATGACGACGTCAAAGACATAGCTGATATTCATAAGATGGCGGAAGAAATCAAAGGTCATGCAGACAACAATTTAAAAGATGCGAAAGAACTTATAAAACAAATGTTGGCTGTCGTAGCTGAGAAAGAGGCCGAGATTATAGCCCCATCTGCTTCAGCCCATGCAGCAAGCTTAGAAAAATATATTGCAGATAAAGAGAATGTCAGCTCACAAATCGAATCCAGTCGTGAGATCATTGATGGGAAACGAGAAAACATAGCTCGCATGGCCAAGCAAACAGTTACGTTGAAAGAGAAGGCCCATGAATTCGAAGGACCAGCTAATGATCTATCTGACAGCCGAACAGCATACGCTCTTTCACTATATGCAAAAATTTCTAACATTGCATGGAATTACGACAAATCAAATGCCGGGCACTTGGCTGGCAGTGTCGGACACGATCTGACGAGTGAGATTCATCCGTTTTCGATTGATACGAGAACGAAAACATCATATGAAGTTGCTGATGCATTGTGGCAAAAAATTGCTGAGGGAATGTCTGTGTAAGTGAATCAGATGCACGAGTGAAATATATTGTATAGTAGGAACGTAAGAGTCACTCTTAATTTTATTAATGTAAACACCGAACACTTTAAATGATTGCATGGAGCTTTTCTGATATCTTGAGTTGCGTCTTTGTGAGCGTGGTCAGGTATGCAATCATCAACATGTCTTGCATCTTGTTCTGTAGCTGCGCGTGGATCTCCTCCTTGTTGTACGCTTGCAAGGCGCTGAGTGCGTTAGAGAGCTCTACGCCCAAGGTGACACTGGGTGCTACCTTGCCAGAAATCACTCCATCGACATATTTACTGAGATCATCAATTGTTGCCAGCAATTGGTTTACTGAATTGTTCAATGAATCTCGATCCGATGGTACGGCGCTCAACAAAGTAGTATTTTTCCAATCCTGTGCACCGACACCTTCCTCACCAGTCATCATATGGTACAGTGCAGTTGTTTCAGCAGGGCTCATCACCAAGTTCACTTTCACTTCCTCGAACATATCTGCAAAGGTGGCATCCCCGAGTGTCATGGGTCTCGCGACAAAGCCACGGATTGCCATTGTGTCCCCCTTTAGAGTTGAATCCACAACAAGATGGATAGGCAACTCATCATCACACTGCTTGACATATACGCTATTAATAACGCTACTGGTATTCGTGATGAATGCACCGTTGTTGGCAGTGGTGCTATACCATCCCACGATTTCCTCTTTTTTGTTTATTCTACGAAATGCCGCAAACATTTGCTTTTGATAGTCCTGATTAATTTTAATCTTAATTTCATCCTCTTCTTCTGCAAAAGGAACACCATAACAATTCGTGATATCAATGACATTACCGCTTTTCGAGCCAAGTAGAGTTCCAATCACTCGAGTTTCCAAATCGCTCCTTCTTGAAAAATGATTCAATATGGAGAAGACCACTGTAGGATGCACATTAATAGTGGGCAATTCGCCCTCTCCGGGCAGAGATAGGGCTTCTAGTCCGCTCATCGTTCAACTTGTCCCTCTCTGGAAGCGATCTCTCACATTTATTGGCTCCCACTATCCCACCGGGGGATGTGTCGAAAGTTGACAGATTGCAACGGCAACGAGCGCACCGGCCGTGCGCTCCTATTACTGCTAAAGTGAAATTCATAATTAATATTTGCGAAAAATTGGCGGGCCCATTATTCAAAATACATATACTTAACTTTCATATAAACATTCACTACAATAACATCACAGGCTCAAACCCTCTAGTCTTCCGCCACTGACCCCGCATTCACCACGGAGTCCGTCACATTCGAAGCAAAGTCATCTGCATAACTTTGATTGTCACTGACACTGCCAAATACTTGAGATTCAAGATCCGGGGCCAAACTTTCAACAGACGGAGCGGCAGTCGACATGGACGCTACCAAGGAAAAAGGCTCTGGGCACGACAATGGCGCGGGATAATCCTCTTGCTCGCTAGCTTTGTAGGAGAGCTTGCTGCCGCGATCCTCATCCTTTTCATCTTTCGCATGCTTATCATCCACACACGCGGATTTTCCTTCCGCTGCTACAACACTGCCTTCGGATTGCTTGCCCTCTGCGCTGCTAATAGCGTCATCTGAAGCGAAGGAAGCGGTAGCCCCAAGCTTAAAGTCTGCCTCTAGCATATATTCCTCTTCTTCCTTGTCATCTTTCGCTGAGGCTGTTTGTGTAAGAGCTACAGCTGGCGCCTCTTCCATTATTGAGGACATTGATGGCTCTGCAAGAGACCGCGCATCCTTGGCATCGAAGTCTGACGCATACACCTCTTCTTCTTCTGTATTTCGATGATCTGATCCTTGCTTGGCGAAGTCAGACTCAACAGATGCCTCTGGCACTGATGCCCAAGACACAGGAGCTGATAACTTCATACCCTGCACGGCAAGATCGACTTCAATTGTGGGATCTGCACAAGCGCTATCGTTCACAATATCGCCCGAGCCTTCGTCATACTCAGGGAAGTCTTCCTCCACAGCCTCAGTCACATTGCTGGGTTTCTTTGCTTGCCGCCCACCTGCACCAGGTGCAGCAGTCGTCACTTCATGAGAGTATGCCGTCTGACTCTTGTGGCCCCCAGTGCCGGGGCGAAGAGCCTCCCCCACCTCCCCCACATCAGCGATAGAGCCAAACTCGCCATCTATACCTCCAAAAGAACCAAACGTTTCAAAGTTAGGAGCTTCGTAGGCAATTTCGCCCCGGTCAAAATCATCTTCATACGCTTCGTTTATAACAATAGGTATGTCTGCGGATGTAGACTCCGGTGCAGGCAGTGCTTCCACATTGATATTGCTTGCCTTTGCGCTCTGCCAGCCAGCGCTATCGAGACTTCGGGAAATCATAGTTTTGTCTTTTTTCTGACTCTTGCGCTCTTCTCGTGAAGACTCCTTGGACTGCACGCTGCTGGAGGTGCTGATGGCACTAGCAGCCTCTTTATCCTTGCGCAACCGAGGTGGACTCTTACTGCGACCGCGCTTATTGAAATCTTCTTCGTCCATTTCTTCAAAACGCCTACGCAGCAAGTGTGGCGGCGAACTTACTCGCTCAGTTCGGTTTACTTGTGCACGTTTAATTCGATAAGCTTTATCCTTGAAGCGATGAATATCATCATCAACCATTACCGCCCTCTCTTGCGACGTCTCTCGAAGTGTACGAGCCAGCTCCTTGGCATGCTCTGCCGTCTGTCGCCGCAGTCGAGCTTCCGCTTCTACCGCAGCACAAGCCTCTTCCATCTCCTTTAGACGCTGTTCTTGTGTCATGCCCATGCGCTTGCGTCGCATATCGCGCAATTCTTTCTTATATTTGTCTGGACCACCACGAGACGTATTGCCAAGAAGAGTATGTGACTTCTTTGGTGAACCTGCACTGATGGGTCGCAATGTTTCAATGTTCGGCATTTTCCCATTTTGCCCCAAAATCTCTTGTAACTGTTGCGCTTGCTCTTGCTCCCATAGCGCCTCCCGCTCCAACATCTTCATTTCTTTGGCCTTTTTTTCTTCGTATCCCTTGGGTAAGAAGCTCACCTCATAGTTCACTACCTCTCTAATGAATGCATTTCTCGTTTTTGTTGGATTATATGGTTGTTTTTCAGCAGGAAGATCCTTGATAGCCTTAACGCCCTGCCTCTTAAGCTCTCTCAGCTGATGAACAACGGTAAACACTTCCCTGGGATAAGGATCTAGAGGTTTGGTAAGATATGGACTACTCATAACTTCTCCGTAAATGAAGTCTAATTTTGGATGACTGAACGTTTTCTTGGGCTTCTCCGCATGGTTAATAGGAGGAGCGAGATTCTTACGAGCTTTTGCAGGATTTAATGCTATTTTTTCAGCTTTTACTTTCTCAAGCTCAATCATTATCTTCTCTAACTTAGCCTTTGCTTCAGAAGCAGACAGAGTATGCTCTTTTGACATCTCCAAAGAAGCCGCAAGGTTCGGAGGGCTCATGATGACTTTTAATGAATAAAAATGAAGATCCTTTCTCAAATGAGTGAAAAATAATCCAAATATAAGCCTTTTAAAGGCAATTCAATAGATTACCTAGGTCTTTATGTCTTGTTCAATGGCAAAGGGACTCTTCTTCAGTTTCTCTTCTTCAGTTTTTCTCCGTCCAACTTCCAAAGTTTGTTTGACCAAAGTCCACGGTCTTTCTTCTCTAGAAAAGTACATAGAAGACATTACGGATCAATTAGTCTCAGCGTGGAACGTAAGCAGAGCTAAGTTTCAGCCCATTCGTCAGCTTTTTTGTGTAATTATTATAAGCGTTAAGGCAAATGTGGGAAAAGGTAAACAGACTGTTCTCGATCCCTAAAGGGTTTGGGAAGTTCTATCCTAAAGGAAGCACAGGAGCTAGCTCAAGCAAAAGAGGCCTCGGTGGTAAATCAGGAGGGGGTGGTGGAGGTGGAAGACCTGACAATAATGGACCAGATGGGCCAGGATTAGGCACAAAAGTTGCGATAGGTGTTTCGACTGTAGTCGCGACCACGATGATATTAATGAGAGATAATAATGGAAAGTAAGTATTTATTTCAATAATGCGAGGAATATTTTAGAGAAATGTGTTGTGTTCCTTACCGTTCGTCTTCTGCATCAAAAGCGCATATTAACATCTTTTCTTATCCTATTTCTATTTCCACTTCAGGGAAATTTCATGGCAAGATTTTCAGGGACAACTTCTCGAGTCCGGACTAGTAGATCGTATCATTGTTACAAATAAGAATGTTGCTAAAGTAGTGTTGCGACCGGTTGGAGATGGCGGACGAACCGTTGTCGACCGAGCGCAATATGCGGACAACTCTGAAGCCTTTGTTCCTCCAGCAAACGCGACATCTACCTTATTAAATGCCCTACAACGCGTCGAGGCAGCTCTAGATTCTGACCATGCGCAACGGGGCCGAACAAATCCCACTTCGACTTATGACAGCGCTTCTGCCTTCGAAACCGCCGAGCCTCAAAGCAACCTTGAAGAAAAAACGGTTATTGACAACCGCTTTGCCCGATATCCACGCCTAGGCTCACCCAACCCAAGCTCCGCGTTGACTCCTTATTACTTCGCCATTGGCTCTGTCGAGTCGTTTGAGCGCAAGCTAGAGGAAGCCCAGAAAGCGTTAAACATTTCCCCCAGGGACTACATCCCAGTGGTCTACGTGAACGAAACCAGCATCACACAAGAGATTGTCCGTTTTCTTCCCACATTGGCATTGGTTGGCGTTTATTTCTTTGTCATGAGAGGCATGGGTGGCATGGGTGGTCCAGGCGCGGGCGGCGGGCGTGGATCCGGAGGCATTTTTAGCATTGGTAAAAGCAAAGCCAAAAAAATTGCCCCGGAGAGCGTCAATGTGACATTCGCGGATGTCGCAGGCTGTGATGAGGCGAAACTTGAAATTATGGAGTTCATTGACTTCTTAAAAGAGCCCAAGCGGTTTCAAGACTTGGGTGCGAAGATTCCGAAGGGAGCACTTCTGTGTGGGCCACCTGGCACAGGCAAGACCATGTTGGCCAAGGCCACCGCAGGCGAGGCCAATGTGCCTTTCTACAGTGTGTCTGGTTCTGATTTCGTAGAGATGTTTGTAGGTGTAGGACCAGCGCGTGTGCGTGACTTGTTCAAAGAGGCCAGAGCCAACGCGCCGTGCATCGTTTTCATCGATGAGATCGATGCCGTTGGCCGCCAGCGAGGTCGCGGTAACTTCGGAGGTAATGATGAACGAGAAAACACATTAAATCAGCTGCTCGTGGAAATGGATGGCTTTGATGAGTCTTCAAACATTGTGCTACTGGCTGGTACGAACCGCGTGGACGTTCTGGATAGCGCATTGACCCGTGCCGGACGCTTCGACCGACAGATTACAGTTGACAAGCCCGATCTGAAGGGACGCAAAGCTATCTTCGAAGTGCATCTCAAAGGCATCAACATCACAGGAGATATTACTGACTACTCTTCTCGTCTTGCAGCACTCACTCCTGGCTTTGTTGGTGCAGATATTGCGAATATGTGTAATGAAGCAGCGATTGTGGCTGCTCGCCGTAGCAAAGACCAGGTAGATATGGACGATTTCGAGAAGGCTACAGATCGCCTCGTAGGTGGATTGGAGAGCAATAAGATTATGTCTCCTGAAGAGCGACGAGTTGTAGCCTACCATGAAGCTGGCCATGCTGTAGCGGGATGGAATTTGAAGTATGCCGACCCACTGTTGAAAGTGACGATTGTGCCACGCGGAAGCGGCGCATTGGGTTATGCGCAATATCTACCAAAAGAAATCTTCTTAAGAACTAGAGAGCAAATCCTTGACATAGTTTGCATGGCTCTTGCTGGTCGTGCAGCAGAACAGATCACGTTCGGGAGGGTGACGACAGGCGCGGCTGATGACTTGCGTCGGGTGACCCAAATTGTATACCAGATGGTACAAGTGTACGGTATGAATGAGAAAATTGGACAAATTTCATTCCCAAAAGAAGATAATGGAGGATATCCGGATAAGTTATATAGTAACGCCACGGCAGAGGTAATGGATGCGGAGGTTCGAGCCATCGTCGAAGAAGCCTATCAGCGGACATTGGATCTCATGACGACAAAGCGGGAACAAGTTATTAAAGTTGCCGAATTATTATTAGAAAAGGAAACCATTACCAACAGAGATGTCACTGAAGCCATCGGAGCTCGTCCTCATAGTGCGGGCAAAGAGTACGAGGAGTACGCGAATAGCGGCTGGAAAAAACCGTTGGCATCGCTGGACCTTACGCGCGACCAAAACAAAAACCAGAACCCGGAGTCAGGTGCTGCGGTGGCAGGTTTTGTACCATTTCCTTGAACATTGTGTACATCCGTAACATATTAAGCAATATTCATTCATATATATACATCTACATACACTACCTAACAAAAGTTAACCTGGGCTTTTACATAGTAAATTATTATTCGAGATGTGGTGCAATCAGAACAGAAAAGGGCTTATTTTGGCTTTCCGGATTTACCTTACGTTTGATCTTACCTTGATCGCACGTAACCGCCTGACTGGACCGAACGAGCTGGGAGGTGTATCGCCGAAACGAGTAATAAGGCAGTTTCTGACAGGCGTCCACAAACGAAAGGGGCGAGGTCAATCCTTTGGCGCAATAATATGGCACTGCATTTGCAGTCATCTGCTCTATATTTGCAAGGGATTTTGAAGCGCGCTGCGAAGACTCGACTGAACCTGCTTTAAGCCCCAACGGTCCCAGCACGTCCACAGGACTGAGGTACGCCAAGTGCTGCGTTCTGGGCGAAGGAGTGACCAATAGGGTTGTCCCTCCAGGAGCAACATAGTGCAATATGCCCGATTCAGGCAACAAGCCGATCACTTTTTTTGGATCCTTCGCTACTTGCAGTGCCGTTTGGACCATGTCAGTGACCTCATCCGCACTCAGCACCATGCCATTGCTGCCAATATTGGAGCTTATATAGC
>JACCDO012349060.1_pt1 | contig 10735 bp, 11 predicted proteins | sample 7446101 | NCBI WGS metagenome assembly JACCDO01 (sample SAMN15323440, study PRJNA562643) | freshwater metagenome | isolation source: river surface water | place: USA:Blue River Watershed | collected 2017-08-16
ACCTCCACGTTTTGATTTCTTTGATTTCTTTGATTTTTTTGATTTCTTTGATTTTTTTGATTTCTTTGATTTCTTTTTTCCACCTTCTTGTGATTCATCTTCATCTTCATCATCATCTTCATCATCTTCATCGTCTTCATCAGCACCACCGCGTTTAGCTTTCTTGGCTTTCTTGGCTTTTTTTGATTTTTTTGATTTTTTCTTTCCACCATCTTGTTCATCTTTATCTTCATCTTCATCTTTATCACCACCTTTTTTCTTTTGATAAGATTTTTTGGCAATCTTTAAGATTTCCTTGAATTTTTTATCGGGATGTTCTTTCATGGTTTTCTTAACATGGTTTAACCAAGGGTTGGGAACTTTACCACGTTTATCACCAGATTTTTTAGCTTTTTTACCACCGGCTAAATTGAGAGTTGGGACTTGTTCAGTACTCATTCTTTCTTATAACTGTAACTTAGAAAAAAACTTTTTTCTTATAGAAAAAAATTAAAACGAATAAAAAAATAAAAATTATTAAATATTTAATAAAAAAATTAAAGTGATTTAATTTTTGTCATAAAATTAATTTTATAACTTTCACCATTTTTTAATTTTACTTCAATTGATTTATCTAAATATTTTCTTGTCATTTCATATTTATATATTTTTTCATTATTACTATATTTTGTGATTTCTCTTAATCCAAAATTCATCTTCTCATTATTTAATGTAAATTTTCCTTCTAATATTTTACTTTCATATATAGAATTTGCAGCTTTTCTTGCAGCTTCATATGGTGTCTTACCATAAAAATTACCATATTTATCATTTTGTTCAATTAATTCACCTTTATATCTTCTAAATTCTAATAAAGGTTCTGTTAATATAAAATGACGTTTTCCTTCATGTCTTTTTTTTTTATTTTCTTGTAAATTATCACCATTCTCATAATTATCTTTTATATTTTCTTCCATTTTATTTTTATAAAAGATTTTATTTTATATTATATTCTTTATATTTAAATAATATTAATTTATTTTATTTATTTTACTATTTTCACTATTTTCACTATTTTTTGACTGATTATCATAATCTTCTTTTTTAATTTGATTTTTTTTTTGATTTTTTTTTTGATTAGCCCTATATTCATTAAAATGAATATATTTATCTATATATCCATTTTTAATTGTTTGTGTAAATCTATCCCATTTTTCTTCCTTCATAACTCTTGTTAATTTTTTCCATTCGTCTATTTCCATCGTTAATGGTTCATCAATTATTTCATTTAATGCTATTTTTCCTTCTTCTGTCACTTTTCCATATGGTCTAACAAGATTTTCTTTTAATTGTATTTTATCCATAATATCTTTTTGAGATATTTTACCATCCTTAAAATCATTTAATACTTGTTTTAATTCTAAGTAAGCAGATTTTATTTTAGGTCTTTGTTCTTTATCCATTTTAATTTGTGAACCTAGTTTCACTATTTAAATATTATTTCATTTTTTTTTAAATTGAATAAAAAAAAATTATTAATTATTAAAATTATTAAATTTATTTAATTAAAAATGAATTTAAAATAAAAACAAAAAAAAATATAAAATATAGTATATAATAAATAAAAATGGAACAAAATTTTAATTCAATACCTCTTCAATATAAATATGAAAATTTCATAATTATATTTTGTAATGAAACTAAATTAATAGAAAATATATGTGAATATATAAAAAATAGAGAAAATTCAGAAAATATATTTATACGATATTTAAAACCAAATAGTGAAAAATATATAATTGAAGATATATATTCTCAAAAAGTTAATCAAAACATCACAAATATAGAAAATAATAAAATTATTTATCACCAAGAATATTTTGATGAATTAAATGAGGAAGAATTTTTAAAAAAAACAAAATATATAATTAAATTAGATAATGATATTTTAAAAGAATCATTTGAAAATTTAATAGATAAATATAATTTAAAAATTTATGTTCATCATGAAAATAAATGGGAAATTGAATTTTTTGAATATATGTTAAATGAAACATTTGAAAATAATAAAAAAAGAAGAATTAAATATATAGAAGATATAAAAAATTCACAAAATGATATAAATAATCAAACAAATAATGAAAATAATAATTTAGATATTATAAAAATTAATAATAAATTTAGTATACAAAAAGAGATAAATATATTAAATCATTTAAATGAAACATTAAATATAAATAATAAAAATAAAGATAATAATAAAATTAATATAATAACATATGTTCGTAGAATGGGTGATGAATTATTATATAATTTACAATTTAAATGTATACTAGAAAATTATAAAAATCCATTTGTAGAAAATATTTTAGTAATGGGTAATGAGGTTGAAAAGTATTTTTCAAAAATAAATTTTGAAAAGATCGGAAATAAAAAAATTATTTTAGTAAATGATGATGATGATAATATAACTTTTAAAGATTTATTTATTTTATCAAATGAAATATTTACGAACCAAATAGTTATGTTAGTTCGTTCAGATGTAATTGTTTTAAATAATCCTGAATTTGAAAATTTATATTTAGATTTTTTAATTCATAATAGAAAAATATATACAATCACTAGAATTGAAAGAGATATGATGGGAAGATTTATTAGAATAGCTCCTAATCAAAATTTATTTGGAGGTTCCGAACAAGATGCATGGATATATAAAACTCCAATAGATATACATAAAATAAATAATAAAGATTTAATTGAAAATTTTGATTTTAACGAAAAATTTAGTGAATTATATATGAATAAATATATGATTGATAACAATTATGAATTAATAAATAATTCAGAAAATTTAAAAGTAGTACGTATAACAAATAATCCAGATTTAAATATTCGAGAATTTATAAAACAACCCAAACAACCTTTAAATAAAGATAATTTATATTTTTTACCAGATAAATCAATAATAAACTCATTGAGTTTTGAACAATGGTTAAATATATGTCAAGTATCAGAAGATGAAAAATATTATTGGAAAACAGTTATATTAAACCATAACTTAAAAAAAAAAATTAATATTTTTTTCTAAGATTCGCTGTTTTTATTTATTTTTGAAGTATCAATTGGTCTTTTTTTAGATAAAAATAAAAAATATATTATCATATAAATAAAACCACCAATTAAAATACCAAAGAAATTAAAAATTAAATTATTTTTAGTTAGTTCATCTTCTTTTCTTACATTAATTATACCTTTTTCTAAAATAATACGTGATAATATTGAAAATATCTGACTTGATGCTAAAACTAATGTTGTTAACAAAATAGATTGAACAACCATAAAATTATTATAATTTTCATCAGTTTTATCAACTTTAATAATTTTTTTTAATAAGTAAAAATTTTCTATTAATTTTTCTAAATGCTCTGTTATATTATCTTCTATATAATAATGAAAAAAATTATAAGTTAAACTTAAAATTATAACAGGTAATAATGCTAAAAAATATAACATATAAGTATTTTTAACAGTTGTCCAACCTGGTTTTTCATTTCTTAAAAAAATATATAATATAAATGTTAAAATAATAAAAAAAAGTAAAATATAAATTATTTGTCTAAATAATTCATTTTTAATCAAATGATTCTCTTTTTTTAATTGATTGACTTCTTCAGTAGTTTGATTTAATTGATTAATATTTTCTGTATTTTTATTCATTATATTTATTTATCCTACTAATTATCTTTTAGAATTTATTTTTTATTTTAAATTTTATAAAAATAAATTATTTAATTAATAATTTATCATCTTATATTAAGAAAGAATGAGTGAATTTAATTTGCGTTTAATTATTGTCATTTGTGTATTAATGATTTTAATCATCGTTTTTACCTATTTTTCTCATAATCGTGAAAAAATAATAAAATATAAAACTTCTCAAAAAAATTTAAAAGATGAATCAAATATACCAAGTTATTTGTCAAATCAAGAAAAATATATAAAAAATAAAACTTGTCAAGATGTTTGTGATGCTAATATTTGTACTGAATTTGAACATCAAAATAAAAAATATAATATGTGTAAATTATGTAAATCAAAAGGTAAATGTTATCAACCATTTCATGGTACATGTGATGATTGTAAAAATTTAAAATCATGTGAAGAAATTTATGGATGTAATGGTAAAGAACCAATTGATCCTTTATTAAATGAATGTAATTTTTGTTGGTCAACAATATATTAATTTTTTATTAATTTTTTTAATATATGTATTATATGATAGAGATATAATATAAAATAATATGAAAAAAAATATTGAAAAAAAATCAATGAATTTATTAAAATTAATAATTAAAATAATAATTATAATTTTTATTTTTTATTTTTTATACTATTTATTTTTTTCTAAAGAAAAGTTTTTTAATAAAAATGATTTTTTAATAAAAGATGTTAATCTTAATGAATGGAAAAAATTATTAAATAAAAATTTATCTAATAGTACAGCTACTATTTTATCTGTCCCTCTTGAAAATATTCAAACTGAAGATTGTTTTTCAAAATGTGACGCTCGTGACTGCCAAATTATGGAACAAATGAAAAAAAATTTAAATAGTTGTGTTGAATGTCATAAAAATCCAAAAAAATGTTTTCGCAAATCTGTAATTGGTGGAAATTGTGATGATTGTCTTCCTGATGAAAAACAAATTGATTGTAAAAATTTAAAAGAATTTGGTTGTGTACCACCAAAAAATATTTATAGTAATGAAGGTACTTTACCATATTTTATTGAAGTACCTGATGATAATTTAAATAGTCCATATGATAAAAAATGCATTTTTTGTTGGCAAATACATGAGTATGTTTAAAAAGTAATAAAATACTATTTTTTTTAAATATAAATTAAATATAATTTTTATTATTTAATTTTTATTTATTTATTATTTATATTAAAATATATTTAAATTTAATTTAAAGAAAAAATAAATATTCAATATCAAGAATAGAATTATTTAATATGCAAAATTCAAATAATACTAAAAATAGCAAAATTATATATAATAATGAAGAAAGAAAATTTAGTTTTGAATTTAAACAAAAAATTGGTAAAATACAAGAAACTATTTTAAGTATATGTAATTTATATATTTATGCTATTGAATATACACAAATAGTATTTGAAGATGAATCAGTATATATTTTAGGTAGTGAATTTATGAGTTTTAAAGATAAATTTGAAGATTTTATCGAAAACATTAATAAAAAAGAAATAAATATAAAATATTTTGAAGTTTTTGATAGAAAAAGAGATGAAAAAGGTAATGTTATAAAAGAAAATAAAATTATTGAAAACTATCAAAAGTTTATACAAGAAAATGAAAATGAAGAATATTTAAATAGATTAAATATGAACTTAAATGATAATCAATTAAATAATCAATTTTCAGAATCATTTAATAATATTTTTAATCAAAACTTTTTTAATAGTTTTTTATCTGCTCCTATTCGTGAATTAAATCCTAATCAAATTAACTCTTTTCAAAATCTAAATAGTATACCATTTAACCAATTATTTGGTCAAAGAAATATTAATCTTAGAAATATTGTAAATTTAAATACAATTATACCAAATCAAAATACTCAAGATGAACCATCTACTGAAGAAGAAGAGAATTCAAATGAAGAAGAAGAAGAATTAGCGCAGCACTTAGAAGAAGAGGAGCATATTCAAACAGAAAGTTATGTTTTAGAATTTACAATACCAAGACATCTTTATGAAAATTTAAATAATTTATCATCGATACCTGTTGAGAGTTCAGAAGTTAATAATGAATCAGAAGACAATAATGAATCAGAAAATAATAATGAATCAGAAGATAATATTCGTTCAAATGAATCTGTTCATTTAAATCAAAATTTAAATAATAATAATTTAAATAATTTATTAAATATTGTAAATGAATTTGCAAATTTACAAAACAATAATAATCCAATTTTGAATTTTGTTAGTTCTTATAGAACAAATAGAGGTACAAATAATAATGAAAATCAAAATACAAATCATTCTTTAGAAGAAATAATTGGAACAATTGAAAATAATATTATTAATGAAATTAATAATCCTTTTTTTAATGTTAATGTAGAAGAAGAAATAGATAATAATGAAGATACACATAATGAAGTTGAAAATGAAGTTGAAAATGAAGTTGAAAATGTTGATGAAGATGAAGATGAAGATGAAGATGAAGATGAAGATGAAGAAACAAAAGAAGATGAAACACCACAAATAAGAACTTCAGTTAGAAGAACATATTTGGGAAATATACCAATCTCAACAAGAGCAACCCAAATATTTACATCATCATTAAATCAACCAAATTTAAATATAAATACAACAACATCAAATAGATTTTCAACATATTCAAGAAATTATAGACCTTTAAATAATAGTTCATTTTTATTTAATAATTTAAATACAGTTGATGGTTTAATGAATACACTTTTTCAGGTAAATTTAAATAATATAAATTATGAAGATGTAAAAATTATTATGACTGATGAAGAATTTGAAAATATGCCAAAAATAAATTTTAATGAAAATTGTTTAAATCAAGATTGTACAATTTGTATGGAAAGTTTTAATAATGATGAATTAGTATTAAAAACACCATGTGAACATTGTTTTCATATTGAATGTGTTAAAAATTGGTTTACTAAAGAAAGTGTAAAATGTCCATTTTGTAGAAAAGAAGTTTGTAAAGGAAAACCAAATTTAAATTAAAATTATAAAATAAATTCAATTTAAAGAAAAGATAATTAATAAATATTATATTAATTATTTTAAAAACTAAAAAAATATTATTTAAAAATGAATCAAAATGAATTTAAAGAAAACACATTATCAAAAAATAAATTTAAAGAAGTAGGTGTAAGAGGTGATGGTGCTTGTTTATATAGATGTTTAATTCGTTATATGGTAGATATTCAAAAAAAAATAAATCAAAATCCTCTTTTTCGTAAAGTATTTGATGATATAAATATTATGGAAGGAGGAGCAGCAAAAAATTTACAATTTGTTATTAAAGATTGGTTATATGAAAATAAAGATGAAAAAATGGATGAATTTATGAATTTTGATGGAACAGTAGGTGAATTTGTTTTGATTGATCATGAAGAAGTACCAGATATGGAAGTTTATAATGAATTATATAGTATTTTTGCAGGCGATGATGATTATATTATAACCGAAAGTGATGAGAAGAATGAAAAAGGTGAATCAAAATATGAAAAAGTATTTATACCTTTAAGATGGGGAGGGATTTGTGAATTATATGGTTTTTATAAAGTATTTAATATAAATGTAAATCAATATGTGGGAGTTCGATGGAATAAAAGTAAACAAAGAGTGGATAATTGTGAATTTGATAAAAACGATAGAAGATTTAAATTAATACAAAAAATAGGTATTGACGAAAATGAATTAGAAGTAAATTTATTATTTAATAATAGTGAAAAAATATATAAACGTCATTATTCATATTTAAGAACAATTTAAAATAAAAAAAAAAAAAAAATTTTTTTTATAAATTTTTTATATACAACAATAATAGAGTATATAAATGTTAAAAATAAATAATAATTATAAAACATCAAATACTGTATTAATTATTTTAATTGTATCTTTCATATTAAGTTTAGGAGAATTATATCCAATAATTTATACCACTCTTTTTCCAAGAAATAGTTATGGAAATACATATTTTGGTAAAATTCATAATTATTTACAATCTAAATATAAAATTGATTATTTATCATGGATTATGTATATTATATTTTTCTCTACATTAATTTATATTATAACAAAAAAATCATATAATATTTGGTTAAAATCTTTATTAATATTTATATGTATTCTTTTAATTATTTTACCAGTATATCCAATAGTAACTTTATTAAATATTTATTTAGAATCTAAAATATCAAATCCTCCATATATATATGATTATTATTCTTTATTTCCTCAATCAAAAAATATAGAAAATAATTATCAAACTATATTAAAAGAATATAACAATTATGAATTAAATCATAATAATAAAATACATTGTTTAAGAGAACTAAATCCTGGATTTAAAATTGAAAATAGATTAAAAGACGGTGATTCTAATTGTTGGAGAACTATTTATATTAAAAAAATAGGTGTTATTCAAAAAGATATTATTAAATATTTTCCAAATACAAGTAAATTATTAAAAGATGAACAAATACATAATGCATTTTTTAGTATTTTAGATCCTGAAGTTGAAATTTTCCCTCATACCGGATATTATAAAGGATACTTAAGATATCATTTAGGAGTTAAAATACCAGAAGAAAATAACAAAAAACCATATATAGTTGTTGATAATATAAAATACGAATGGTCAAATGGTAAAGGTATTGTATTTGATGATATGTATTTACATTATGTTAAAAATCCAACAAATAAAAGAAGAGTAGTTCTTTATTTAGATATTAAAAGAAAAGAATTATCAAATTTTGATCAAAAATTAATTGAATTTGGTTATTCATACATCTCATCAAATCCTATCATTCAAAATATAATTAAAAATCAACATACCCAAATCAATTTAGATTAATTTTATAATTTTTTATTTTTTGTTTTTTATTTATTTTTATTTTTAACTTAAAATAATTATATAAAAAAATGATTTAAATTTGAATTTAAAATATTAATTCTTAATTTATATTAATAATCTTTATACGTAAAAAAATGGGAAGACCACGTAAAAATCCAATTGTTGAACCACCTAAACAAGAATCTAAAACTCTTGAAGTTGATGATAATAACACTAAAACTCAAGAATTTGATATTAATACTTTAGCACCGACACAACTTTCTGAAAGTTCTATAGACATTCCCAAGAAAGATGTTAAAAAGAGAGGACGTAAAAAATTAGAACCAAGTAATAATGAAGTTCAACAAATAACTGAATCAATGGATAAATTAGTATTGGAAAATAAACCTGAAGAACCAGAAAAAAAGAAAAGGATTTTAAAAAAAAATAAAAAAACAACAGTTGAATCAGAAGAAGTTGAAAATAAACTTATTCAACAAAATGTTCATGAATTAATGAACGATATAAATAATATTAATTTAAATGATTTTATTGTTGATAATAATATTAATAAAAATATATCTGAAAATAAACTAAATGATGATAAAGAAGAGAATAATTATGATAATAAATTAAATCAAATAGATAAAGAATTAGATAATTTAAAAGAAATTAAACCAAAATATATTCAAGGTGATAATATTGATTTATTAAATATTAAAGAAACTCTATATTTTTATATTTATTTATCTAATATGGATATTTATGAAAATCTAAAAGAAGAATATTTACCAACAAAGAAATTTATTTTAGGATTTTCGACATATCCACGAATAAATTCATATTCATATTTTATGAATAATAATAAAGATGAATGGGAATATGATAATGAATTTAAATATTCAATTGAAGAATATCCAAATTTAGATTTAAGAATTAGATTAGTTAAAACAAAACCAATAAAAGAAGATATTGAAAGTGATAAATGGAATATTCATTTAATTGAGTATCAACGTACTAAAACGAAAATGTCTAAAAAAGAGATTCTTGAAAAAGTATTAACAAAAAATACATGGCAATATTATATTGAAAAAGAACAAATTAATTTGGTTATTGAAAGAACATTGAGTACAGATAATAGTTATTTTTTGAATAATAATTTGAAATGTATGATTGATAATAAATATTATTATTTAAATCTTACTTACAGAAATATGATTGAATTTATAGTAAATAATATGGAATAAATAAAAAATATATGATATTAATTTTATAATATAAAAAGTTAAATGAGAAAAAAAATGATTTAATAAAGGGGTTTAAAGAGAGTTTAATAATAATATATAGATTAAATAAAAACTAAAAAATGGAAGAAACAATTGATAATAAAGAAAATAAAATCAACGAATATGTTGAATATTTAAAAAAAATAAGAAATGAAGAATTTGAAAAACACAATTTTACATATACTGAATATGTAAAAAAGGAAAAAGTATTTTTGGAAAAACGTATTGATACAATTGAACATCAAAAGAAGATGAGAAAACAAGCTTTGATGAATTTAAATAAATCTGCAAAAAAGGATATTGAACAATATGAAACAATAAATGAAAATGAAAAAGACATATTAACTGATGCATTATTTTATGTAAAAGCACCTGAAGAAGAAAAGACAGAAGATAAAAAAAGAGTAAAAAAGAAGTTTGAAGATATCACAAGAGAAGAATTATCAAATCTACTTGAAAGATATTTTTTAAAAAAGAAGATTAAATTAAACAAGGAAGATATGGGAATATGGACAACAATGAAAAGTGACGAAGAAGTTGAATGGCGAAAATATTTATCAATCACACAAGATGGAACAGAAATCACAAAAATAAGTTTTTTCAAAAAAAATGTATTTGGTGATGATATAATTGATTTTACAGAAGAAGAAAAGTTAACACCAGCAGAGAGAAAGATTCAGGAAAAAAGAAAGAAAATGTTAAGTAAATTTTAAATATTATTAATGTATTTTTTTATTATTATTTTTATATAAAACATATATAGAGATATTATACATCAAAAAAATGAAAAATATAAAAGAATATCGAACATTTATAATTATCTTTTTTATTATTTTATTTTTATTTATCATTTAT
>JACCDO012386350.1_pt1 | contig 10735 bp, 8 predicted proteins | sample 7446101 | NCBI WGS metagenome assembly JACCDO01 (sample SAMN15323440, study PRJNA562643) | freshwater metagenome | isolation source: river surface water | place: USA:Blue River Watershed | collected 2017-08-16
CATCCTCCTCAGCGCGTTCAGGATTAAGAATATTCTGATAAAACCCAGAAATTAACTTATTCTTTTTAAGATCTTTGGTATCAGTTGGATTAAAGTCTTCATCTGGGTGATAATAACGAGATGTAAATAAACCATAAGTAATGGTTTGTGCATAGAGGTTCGCAAATTCTTCATCTGTGAGATTAGGTAAGAGTTTATCTTGAATCACCTTTTTTTCTAGAGTAAGAGGACTGTTTGGAAATTTCTGCTTAATATCCTTAATATCCTCTCGCAATGCCCGTGTATGCGTCGCTAAGATTTGGGCAAGTTTCACTGGGTCTGTGTATTTGATGGGGTTCAATGCAAAAGACTGATAAAACCCAATAAACCGCTCATATTCCTCTTGATTGGGATTAAAATCTTGATCAAAGAGCGTAAATTTACCCACTTGGGTCTTTCCTAAATAAAACTCAAATTCTCTGTAATTGCTGAAAATGATCTTAGAATATTGATTCTTGTATTTATCAAATTGCTTTTGATGTGCTTTTGCAGAAAGATCAACCCCATGATCTTTAGTCTCAACAATCACAAGCTCTCTCCCCTTGGCATCAAGCAATTTACCATCAGGCATCGAATCCTCTTCCCTCTTTGTTTCTTCAATAAAGGTGTGAGGTTCAAATAAGGGAATGAGCGCATAACGATATGACTTTTCTGTGGCTTGTTTCGTTTCATAAGTCTTTTTGATGTTACTCACATAGGTGATTAATGGTTGCATATTTTTTCTTTCTTGTTAAATCTCTGTCATGGCGATAGATAAATCAGTGCCCATGATATACAAAAAAAAGAAAATTTGATTGCATAACAATTATATTTTTGATGATTGTGTGATTTTAGGCGTTGGAAAAGCATACAAAATAAATCGTCTTTGAGGATCCATTAATTTTTGAGCAATACGCTGTATATCCTCACTCTTGAGATTCTTAATCTGATTAGGCCTTTGAAAGATATGCTTAAAATCCCCCACAGTAGATTCCCAAAACCCCAAAGACTGAGATCGTTGTTGTAGCGTTTGCAATTCACGATATGCTTGAACTTCCAAACAATTCTTCCCCTTCTCCAACTCCTCCTCCAAAACCCCATTTTGTGCAATGTGCGCAATTTCATCTAAAATCAAATCTTCCACTTGCTGAGGATCAACCCCTTCATTTAATTCAGCAATCATCTCATATAACCCTGGTCCCCTAAATTGAGGCACTAGATTATAAAGTTCATTGACCCATTCCTTATCAAAAAAGAGTTTTTGATAAAGACGTGAAGAATCCCCTTCCATCAAGACTTCATTCAATAGTTCCAATGCCAAACTATCCATATCATCAATAGGCGGAGAGATAAAACCAATCATGACTCTTGTGGTGGTAATATCAATCCATTCCTTTTCTTTTTTGGGACCGAGTAAAGGCAATTGTTTTAAATCAGGTCTTACAACTTCTTTTTGTTTAGGAATATGCGCATAGGCTTTTTCAATTTGATTCAATAACTCATCTCGATCAATCGCCCCACTGACCACAATCACCGCTTGATTAGGTGCATAATATTGCGCATAAAAACTACGACAATCCTTGAGCTTAAATCCCTTAATATCTTCAGAATAACCAATGGTAGGATGTGCATAAGGATGTTCGCCAAAAGCATGTTTCCATAGAATTTCACTCAAATAAGACCCAGGATCATCTTCTACACATTCTTGTCTTTCATTTAATACCACTTTTTTTTCTGCTTTTAATTGAGGTTGATCGAGTTGTAGAAATTGCATACGATCAGCTTCTAATTTCACAACAGTTTCCAAATGATGGCTGGGTAATTCTTCATGGTAATAAGTCCAATCCAACCAAGTAGCAGCATTGACTTGAGCCCCAATTTCTTCTAAGATACGATCAAATTCACCTTCTTGATAATTTTTAGTCCCTTTAAACATCAAATGCTCAAAAAGATGCGCAAGCCCTGTTTTACCAGCGACTTCGTCACTGCTTCCTACGCGAAACCAAGTTTGATAACTCAACAAAGGGGCATTATCATCAGGGTGATACAGAAGGGTTAAACCATTATCAAAGCTGTATTTTTCTACTCTTAAAGGAATAGTTAATTCTTCTACTAAACGATAAGTCATCGCTACCTTTACCTAAGAAAGAGGTTATTTTGAATAGATATAGCATACTTTTGAGTGCATTGTTGATTTTTAATCAAGCTTATGCTCAAGACAATCCCCCCAAAACAGAACAAGATCCCACTGCTGTCACAACACAAGAACAAATCACACCAGAACTCCAAAAAATCATTGATGGTGTTCAAGCTTATTACGCAAATATCAATGATTTTAAAGCGGATTTTAGCCAAAAATATACCTATAAAATCTACCAAAGAAAAAAGGTATCCGCTGGTCAAGTTTATTTCAAAAAACCCAGTATGATGCGTTGGGATTATCTCACACCCACTTCTAGAGTGTTTGTCGCTGATGGCAATACATTATGGGTCTATGAACCCGATGAAGGACAAGTCTTTAAGAGAGATTTGTCTAAAGCCCAATTGCCTGTCGCACTCAAATTTATGAAAGGTGATGGGAAATTAAGCGATGATTTTAAGGTGTCTTTATTGGAAAATAACGAAAAAGAACAATATTCCCTCAAACTGATTCCCAAAGAAAGCAATGCTGATTACCAATCTATTAAACTTGTACTCAATGCCAAAACCTATGAAGTCATGGTGTCTACCCTGATCGATAATGTAGGAAATGAAAATCAAATCACATTTTTAAAATTACAAAGTAACCTCAATCTCCCCAATGATGGCTTTAAATTTAGTATACCAGATGGCGTTAGGGTGATTGAAGGTAATGATCAAGCCATTGATCCTTAAAAAATTTTTATTCCACAATCTTCGACAAATCAGCTTCTTGAATCACTGGATAAAATAAACTCACCCTTTTGCTAGGCAAATGTGTCACTGCCCCATTCAATCCCCCCCTCAAAATCCCACCCACAAACAAAGCCCCAGTCTTTAATGGTGCCACTTGAATATCATGTCTCTTTTCAAACAAAGGACAAGCATTGGCTTCCACATAAAACGCAAGTTGATTATTATTCACAGTAGGCACAACTTTAACCACATCCCCATAGCTTTGTAGATCATCTCTCCCCCCAGCAAACACAGCCGATTGACCAGCACTGCCATCAAATACAGCCGCAGCCCCCATCAAAGCCCTAGGATTAGGCAATAACAAATCCGATACTTTTTGAAGCGCTGGTGAAGTTTGAATGATCTCGATCTTGGGTGTTGTTTGTTGAGGATTTTTTTCATTCCCAGCCGTAAAACCACCTGCAACCAAAATCACATCAACCCCATTGGTATTCAAAGAAACAGCGCTATGTCCCCATCTGGCTTGTCCTAATTTCAATGTATCTCCACTGTCGATAAAACAACCATTAGGTGCCACAACATCCAAAATCCCATACGCCGTACAATTGGTCACAAATAACTCTGTTTGATTAAGCGCAGATAAAGGCGCCCCTGCCATTGTTGTCCCTAAACCCCCAGTGATCACGGCAAGTTCACTTACTCTGTTTGTGGCATTGCTTGCATGAAAAGCTCTAGGATATCTCAAATTGCCTTGGGGAATGAATTGCCCTGTTGATGGGAAGAAACGGGTCACTGTTGCCAATGGTGTAGGATTGGCTGGGTCTAAACCAAAACCACCTACGATTAACACACTTTGATCTGCCAATGTGGTTGCTGTATGTCTATACCTTGCATCACCAATCACACCAGGTAACAATGTGCTGACATTATTCGCAATATCGATGATTTCTGCGCTATTACTGATCCCCAACGCCAACTGTCCATTGGCATCTGTTGCCAAAGTCAAACCGCCAGTCAATAATACCCTACCATCCGCCAATGTGGTCGCTGTATGATATGCTCTAGGTTCAGCTAAACTCAAAGCCAAAGGCAAAACAACGCCTTGATTGGGATCATAGAGAGAAAGCAACTTACTGACACCAATAATCGCACCATCGGCTCTATTGATTAACCCACCACCTGTAATCAACACCTTGCCATCATTTAACACAGCCACAGCTTGAGCTGCTTCTGGTGCTGGCATATCTGATAATACATCACCCATACAATTCCCTTGCCCTACCAATGCCCTTAACCCAATCCCTTGATTCTCTTCTACATCGATCACAGCAGATTCACCAAAAAATGGGGTGCCAGTTGAACTGACTCCTGTATAAAAATACTTCCATTGCCCTAATTCCAGATTACCTGGCAATGAACCTTTGCCTGTAGCAAGATCAAAAGTAGTCCCTTTGTATAAGACTTGATCATCTACTGAATAAGGTGTAATGGTCAAAGCACCTTGAGCAACAATTGCACCTTGTGTTTGTAGCGTGGTTAAAGTCAATTGAGTTCTTGACACAATTTCTTCACCCCCACAAGCTACGATCAACATTGTGGTGATTAAAATACAAATAAACTTTAGATTTTGCATTTTTAAGGCTTGCTCCAATCAGTGCTAAAGGTTTTAGTGGTTTCTGTATCGATTAAAAGGAAACCAGTAACGGTAGCTCCGCCAACAACAACAGCACTTGTTAAACTCCAAAACCACCAAGTTTGATAGAATTTCTTCTCTTGATTGTTTTGTATGGGTTCTTCTATTTTTTTGCTTGTATTGAGTGTTGGATCAGAAGGTCTATTTTCTGCGATAATAGGTGTGGCTTTGGTGGGATTAGGGTTGTTTTTTTGGAGATCAACATTGTTACTGCTTGCCACAACAATATCTTTGGGGTCTACCAAAGGTGCTAATTGCCCATCTACGATTTTATCATTGGGAAAGCGATATACTGCATTCTCGATTTGTTTCACAAGCTTCATCAATTCCACATTCATGGACGCAAAATCTTGTTTAAAATAAATATCATCTAGCTTTACTGTTTGTTTTTGTTGATAACCATACAAATAAGTTGCCATGACAAATTTTTCTTTGGTTTGTGCGATATACACACTGACACTATAATTTGCATCTTGTTGATAAGAAATTTCATCCATGGTATTTCTAAAATCTTGGTCGATCTTATTTAACTTGGTATACTCAGCTAATTTTTGAAGCATCGCTGGATCTGGTGGGAGATTAGGATCGATCAAAGGACCTTGTGTTAAAGGGAAACTGACAAGGTCAACCATACCACCTTTTACTTTGGCTAATCGACTCCCAATCCATTGATCATTATTAGATGCTTGAATATAGTGCATCCCCCTATACAAATTCCCGATTTCACAAGGACTAATACAAGTATGTCTGCCATCTACTTTGACCACGGCACCGGGTGGCGTAGTTTCTAGTTGAAGAGAACCTGTTTTTTTCTTGGTAATGGATTTATGTTCTTTTTGATAGGCTTCCATCGCTACAGAATTAATCGCTGAATCTAATACAAAATCGTCTGGTACAATCGCAGCAAGTTGTTTAAAATAATCCTTAGCATCTTCATCAAAACCCAGTTCTAAAGCCACTGCCCCCAAGAATGATAAACATTGGAATACAGCGCTAATATCTTGAACAGAAGCAAATGAATCTTGATACATCTTTAAGCTGGCTTTAAAAAGATCATAAGATTCTTGGTATTTTTTCTCTTTAAATCTTTCAACTGCTGTATACTTCAGGTTTTCAGCCTTAGGTACTCTAGGATCTTGTCCATTTTTGGGTTTAAGCTTGTTATTTTTTTGATCGCCCCTCACTTCAACTCTACTGCTCTTACCTAAATAATCTCTTAATGATTGATCGACTCTCTTAGAGATCAATTTAACACTGGCAGAATCTTGATAATGAACAGGTGCAATCCAAATCGTTGGTGGTGGGAGATCTGCTCTTAATGGTGATTGTAGTAACAAAAGCATACCTACTAAAATCACCCATATCAATGAAGCTTTTTCAAATTTTTTCATCATAATCCACTCATGATTTGATTTTTTTCAAAATCATTTTGTTTGTGATTTGTGTTTTTCTGTTATCTGCTTTAATAGAATTTTTTGGTTTTTGTCTAGTTTATTTAGGATTTAAAAGCATTTAAATAAAATCTTACAATTTTAGTCATAATCAAATACAATCACTGTTGCTTTCTCAAAGCCCTGATAAAATTTAAAGGATCTACTATGCCCTTCAATGATGTTCAAGGTCAAAATCACGTGATTTTTGCGCTCTCAAATGCGATTGATCAACAAAGATTACATCACGCTTATCTATTTTTCGGACCTGCTGGTGTGGGTAAAGAAAGAATGGCAATACGTTTAGCCCAAACCCTGCTATGTATTCACCCCTACCCCATGAGCCAAAATCTAGATGATCCCATCGGCGCTTGTGGGACTTGTCATGCTTGTCAAACTGTGGCTCAACAACTACACCCAGATTTTCATGTGATCCAAAGAGAAGCTGGCAGTAAAGGTGCTCTTGCCACAGAAATCAAAATACAACAAGTCAGAGATCTACATCAAACCCTATCTCTCAAAGCATTTAGCGGTGGTAAACGTGTGATTCTCATACATGAAGCTGATCGTATGAGCCAAGCCACAGCAAATGCTTTGCTTAAAGTCCTAGAAGAACCTACAGATAATACTTTTTTTATTCTCCTGACAGATCGATTTAAAGCTGTATTGCCCACCATTCAATCCCGTTGTCAAAAACTACGATTTATGCCCTTGTCTTTTGATCTTACCCTCAAACTCCTCAAAGAGAATTTGGCTCAACTCGATGTCAAAAGCTACTCAGATCAAGAATTGGCTCAATTATGTAGATTAAGTGAAGGCTCAATTGGTACTGCTTTGTCTTATGCAAAACATGAGATTTTAGATAAAGCCACACAATGGCTTAAAATCATGCAAATCGATCAAAATCTCTCTGATATCGATCAAAAATGGAAACTTTCAGAAGAACTCGCCAAAGATAGCAGTGGGGATTTGGAGATTTGGTTTAAATTGATGAAACTTTGGTATAGAGATATTTTATTGTGCCAAGAGTTGAAACAACAAGAAGCAAATATTTTGGCTCATTTTTTGGTTTTACATCAATTTCAAGAACAAATAAAACAAAAAGCAAGTGTTTTTCAAGCCAAACATCTCAGATGGAGAATACAAGCTTTAGAAGAAGTAGAATTGCAATTTATACAAAGAGTAAGTGCCAATAAAAAACTTATGCTTGATCAATTGATGATTTATTTAAGCGGTGGAGATATACGATTAAATCAAGAAATTATGCTTTAGGGATTAGGGGTCCAACCGGGGAATTGAGTGCCTAATTGTAGATGATGAGTCTTTAAAATATCTCTGATTTCAGTTAAAGATTTCTTACCAAAATTCTTGGTCTTTAACATATCGTTTTCTGTTTTTTGTACGAGTTCACCGATATATTGAATCCCAATGGTCTTCAAACAATTAGAAGCACGAACAGAGAGTTGTAATTCACTTAATCTCTTATAAAGCGCTTCTGGATATGCAGCCTTTTGGGGTGCATGTACTTGTTGAACAATGGGCTCTTCCTTGTCTTCTTCAAAGTTGATCATAAATTGCATTTGTTCTTTAAAACGTTTTGCTGCATATACAATCGCTTCTCTAGGTGGCACAATCCCATTACTCCACACCTCTAAAGTCAAACGATTATAATCTGTTCTTTGACCCACACGCGCATTAGATACATGTACATCTACACGTTGAATCGGACAGAACATAGAATCCAAAGCGATCATCCCATCTGGAATATCTTTGTGGTTTTTGCGCAAAACATAGCTATAACCAGAACGCACCAATAGGGTAAGAGTAAGCTCTTCACCTTTGGGGACATCGCACACATTTTGAGTGCCATCTGGGACAAAAATATTATACTTATCTAATTGAAGATCCGCAGCCTTAAATTCATCTTGAGTAGATGTATTCTTAAGGGTGATTTCAAGCATCAATGTAGGTGATTGTGTCCAAAGAACCAATGATTTAAGGTTGAGTTCCAAATCATTTTTATCTCTGTCTGTCATTGTCCAAGAACTCTTAACTTTGTAAGCAACAATCGCACAGCCCTTAATTGAATTTAACATGATTTTCTTGAGTGCTGTACCTAGCGTATGTCCATAGCCTCTTTCTAATGGTTCAGCATAATATTTCCCTCTTAAACCATTTTCATCTTCTTCCACAATGACAATGCCATTTTTGGGTTTTTCTAGTTCTTTCCAAGTTTTAGCAATCATTGCCATACCAAAGTTAGGTTCATCATCAAAAACATCATCTTCAGTACCATCATCAGCATTGTTTTTTGCATCGCTATCATGGGACTCTTCACCATCTTCAGATTCAATATCTTCAGATTCATCACTATCTAGTATACTTTCGATTTCTTCTATCACTGAATTTTTTTTGCTCATCTTTGACTCCATGGCATTTGACTACTTGACTATTGACACATCATATAGACAATATTTTAAATCGTGAGATCATAAAAAGATTATATCAATTTGTCAAGAGTATAGGATTATTTTAGGATTTTCAATAGTTTAGTTTTTTTTGATTTTTTTAATACCATGCACAGCCCCTTTTTTGGTAACAGAATCTGCAGCAACTTGATTCGCAAAAATAATCATTGCTTGGAGTTGATCAACAGAGATATCTGTATCAAAAGGGATTTGTGAGAGTTGGGTACAAAATGCAGACATAAATGCATCTCCAGCACCAGTGGTATCAACCACTTGTACAAAAGGAGATGCAATTAAACCTTCTTGTTCTTTGGTAGCCCATACAGCCCCTTTGGCACCACAAGTCACAATCGCTGCTTTGAGATCAAAAGTTTCTACCAAGTATTTTGCAGCTGCATAAGGATCTTCTTCTCCTGTGAGCCATTGACTCTCATGGTCAGCACATTTAATGACATGGGATTTTTTAAAAATGGGTTCTAATCTTTTTTTCATCTCCAAAGGTTCGCACCAATGCGGTGGACAAGTACCAGGATCACAAACCACCCATTTTTTCGCTAATTCTAAAGCATGTTGAACAGCATAAATCCCATTTTTCTTCCTTAAAGATCCACAAGTGAGTGCAAGCACTTTGGCTTTTTTCACTTTATCCTCTGGGATATCTTGCATACATAATTCCAAAGAAGCATCTGGACCTCTCCCAGTAAAACTTCTTTCACCCGCTTCATCTAGGGTAATAAAACAGAGTTGAGTAATGCCACCATTGAGCTTTCTCACAGATGTCGCATCCACCCCTTCTTCTTCTAACCTTCTCATGATAAAAGAACCAAAATCATCATCACCCACAACAGAAACAAGTGCACTTTTGGCACCTAGTCTTGCACAGCCCAAAGCGACATTACAAGGCGCACCCCCTGAATGCATTTCAAAGCCGGACATTTCTTTAATCGAACCAGAAGTAGAAGGCAAAAAATCTACAAATGCTTCACCAATGACAAGTACATCAATCATTTTTGTTATATTTTGGGCTAGAGTGATTTTTTAGATTTTGAAAGATAGCATTAAATCTGAAAATGTCTAGCAAGTTTTGATTTTTACTAAGCCTCCTTTGAGGATTTATTGATATTGTCGCTAGATTTATTGTATAAAATCCTTTGTTTTTTGAGTACTCACAAGGGGAAAGCCATTGATATTCTCTCTTCGATTTTTGTTATTTACTTTTCTTTCTTTTCCTTTTTTTCTTTGGGCTCAAGAACAAACCAAAGAAATCAAAATCACCACTTCTTTTTATTTCCTTTATGATATGACCCAAAATCTAGTATCAGCCCTTAGCCAAGACGATCATCAACCAGCGATCAAATTTCAAGTTGAACTCATTACTCCCCCAAATGAAGACCCAGCGCATTATTTCCCCAATTCAAGCCAAATCACCCAATATCAAAAATCAGATCTTATTTTCTTGAATGGCGCTGGATTAGAAAGCTTTGAAAAAAAAGTAGCCTTGCCCAAATCTAAGATTTTATACACAGCCAAAAGCTTTCAAAAAGAATGGTTGTCTGATCAAAAAAACAAAGAACATCAACATGGCAAAGAAGGCAAACATAGCCATGGCACATGGGATCCTCATACTTGGGTAGATCCCATTTTGGCAATTAAGCAACTTGAATCGATTTATCTCAAACTCCAATCCAAATTAACAGTCCCCAAAGATCAAGGCAAACTCGCCATGGCTTTTCAATCCCTAAGCAATCACTTTCAACAAATCCATCAAAAATGGTTATCTTCCCTAGCCCCCAAATTATCATCTCGTTTTATGCTTTGTTCTTCTCACCCAGCCTATGCTTATTTGTCACATCGCTATGACTTAAAGATTCAAGCATTTGATTTTGATCCTACCATATCCATTGATCAACAAAATGGCTTCAAGGAATTGCTTACTCTCTCACAAAAAGCAAAACAACAAGGGAAAAAAGTATTAATGTTATGGGAAAGCGAACCCATCATTGATATTCAACATCAATTGGCTGAACAAGGCATAGAAAGTTTTACCTTAAGAACCATTGAATCTAAACCCAAGGAAGAGAGCTATCTCAAAGCAGTGCTCACTGATCTTGATGCTCTAGAGAATCTCAAATGACTAAAGAAAAAATCGCTTTTTTTGATCTAGATAAAACATTGATCGATGTAAATTCAGGGACATTATGGGTAAAATCAGAATATAAAGGTGGCTTTATCACCTTGAGTCAACTGATCAA
>JACCDO010337281.1_pt1 | contig 10733 bp, 7 predicted proteins | sample 7446101 | NCBI WGS metagenome assembly JACCDO01 (sample SAMN15323440, study PRJNA562643) | freshwater metagenome | isolation source: river surface water | place: USA:Blue River Watershed | collected 2017-08-16
GCAAATTGCCCATATTATTAGAGAAATTGATTGTGATGCCCAATGTTCCTTTAGATATGTTTTTTCTGAGGGTCCAAAATTTAATCGATCAAAATCAAAACACTAAAGCCAAAGAATTGCTGATTTGGGCAAAAAGAAAATCGAGCCGTTTAAGAAAAGATGAGCAATTTAACAGTTATTGTGAAAAATTTGACATTTAAATCAAAAAAATATCTTGTTATTGAAAATTCCATATCCATCAAAGGACATATTATGATTTCTTATCCTGTTTATCTTATTTTACATCTCGCAGGTATTGCGCTTACTCTGCTCTCCATTGGTGCATTAAGCCAACAAATCCCAGAAAAGAAAAAAATCTATTCCATCACCCATGGTGTAGGACTATTATTTGTGCTTGTGGGTGGTTTTGGTTTAATGGCAAGAACAGGGATTTCCCATAGTGCATGGCCAGCTTGGATTTATATTAAGCTGTTTATTTGGTTGATTTTTGGTGCAAGCATTGCTATTTTCAAAAGACTACCTCAATTTTCTCAATATATGTGGTGGGCAACTTGGGTTTTGTTTGTTACTGCAGCATACTTGGCAAAATTCCACTAGCCTACCGATGAAACCAATGTGATTTTCAGAGATGAAACAACTCAAAGAACTCAAAAAAGTAGCCATTGTCACTCGTGATCAAGAACAAAACTATCCAATTCAAGGCATAGATCGATTATTTGAACGTATGGGCATTGAAATTATAGAAGCAAATGCCCAAGGGATTACACCAGATATTGTGATTGCTTTAGGTGGAGATGGTACTGTATTGAGAGCTTTAGTTGCTTATCCTCATTCGCCAGTACTTGCTGTAAACTATGGTAGAGTGGGTTTTTTGACGCAATGTGATCGTGAAGGTTTTGAAAAAGTATTGATTTGTTTATTAAGCGATCAATATTTTATCGAAGAAAGACTTGCCTTAGAGATCAATTTTAAAAATCAAAAATACAGATGTATCAATGAATGTGTGATCAAGGGATTTGAGCACATGATTTCTGTGGAAGCAAAAATCAATGGGCATTTGGCTTACACAAGCAGGGGTGATGGGATTATTGTCGGTACACCCACAGGTTCCACAGCTTATCTCATGAGCACTGGGGCGCCTTTGGTCATGCCTAATGTAAATTGTTTGATCATCAATCCACTCAATGAATACAGATTTGGCAGTAGAGCAATGATCGCTCCGGGTGAAGCAGAGATTAAGATCTCTGTATCTGAAGCTTACCAAAACGATATGGCAATGGTGATTGATGGGAGCAATAAAATCCCTGTGAATATCAATGAAGAAATTATCATCACCAAATCCGAACAGCCAGCGAGATTGATTATTATCAATCAGGATTATTTCTTTAGGAATTTAAGAGATCGCTTGGGTTGGTAATTTATCTAGATTTTTAGCAACAATTTTGAATCATATTAGATTATCTGCGCCTTTTTTTCCAAGGAGTAAGATGATCCCTTTTCATAAAAAACAAACACGCATCAGCATAGATCAAGAACTTTTAGAAGAAGCAGAGGGTTTTTTTCAAAAAACATTGGAAAGTCCGATTGTAGGTGCAAGTTTATATGATCTCAAACAAAAAGCACTCAAAATGGCTCAATTGCCCCATGCTGTATTGATTCGCGGTGAAAGTGGTACTGGTAAAGAATTATTTGCCAAATATCTACATCAAGAGAGCAAAAACCCCAGAAATATGGTGTCAATCAATTGTGGTGCGATCCCAAGTCATTTGATTTATAGCGAACTCTTTGGATGTACAGCCCATGCTTTTACTGGGGCAAGTCAAAGAAATGGACTCATTCTTAAAGCCCACATGAGCACATTATTTCTCGATGAAATCGGTGAATTATCTTTTGAAGCGCAATCCAGTCTATTAAGAGTACTAGAGCAAAAAGAAGTATTGCCTTTGGGCGCTGAAATCCCCAAAAAAGTCGATTTTAGATTGATTTGTGCCACACATCGAAATCTTGAACAAATGGTTGCGCAAGGGAGATTTAGAGAGGATTTATACCATCGCATTTCTGTGCTTCATCTAGAAATTCCCCCACTTCGCCAAAGAGTCAGCGATTTAACAGAATTGATTTATCGTTTAAATCCACAAGTGGCACAGAAATTAACCCAAGATGCGTGGCATAAACTCAAACAATATCCTTGGCCAGGAAATATTCGAGAACTCAAAAATACTTTGATTCGCTTAGAAGTTGCATCTGATCGATCTTTGATCCATGGGCATGAGATTGTTTTCTTATCTGCCTTTAACAAAACCATGGTTCCCCAAAATATCATTGATGACGCTTCACTCAAGGATAAAATCACACAGTATATTCGCCAAACTTTTGAATTACACGGTAAAAATGTAAAACAAACAGCCCAAGCATTATCCATCAGTAAAAATACAGTATATCGCTATATCGGTGTAGATGAAGATCATTTGGATGATACTTTGCCACCAAAATCTTTGATCGATTCTGCGATGTCTTAACCCAAAAGCGCTGCTGTGACCCCATCTCCACCTTCATGGGGTTGTCCGGGTCTAATGGCTTTGATATATTTATGCGCTGGTAACCATTCTCTTAAATGTTTCTTTAAAATCCCTGTGCCATGGCCATGAATTACAAAAATAATATTTTCACCATGTGCATACAATTCTTCTAAACTCCTCTCTACTTCCAAAATCGCATCATCTCCTCTCATGCCCCTCACATCCACTGTATTCCCATGATGTTGAGGTGATGCGATTTCCCAAGATACTTCTTTTTTCTTGGGTGGGGTAGATGGTGTGATTGAGGGTTGAGGGGTGACAACACTTGATTTTTTGGCAACTGGCACAACAGCTTGTCGGAGCGAAGAGAGATCAACAATGGCACTCAATAACCCTGCTTTTACACTGCATTTATTTTTATCATTGGGCAAGGATACCAACTCTGCAGTGGTATCTAGGGTTAATACCCATACTTTCATCCCTATTTTTAAAACACTAGGATCAAGTGGAGGCCCATAGAGATCTGATTTGGTATCGATAATGGCTTGATTGATCTGATCTGTTCTTAGGGTTAAATTCTTCTCCAAATCCCTTAAATCATTTTCAGACAATTGACTTTGATCTAATTTCTGTCTGCTACTCTTGATATATTCCCTAAGCTTCCTAATCTCTGTTAATGCATCATTTCTTTCTTTGTCTAGCCCCTTTTTCAATCTTTCATTGAGTTTTTCTTGGGTTTTTTCTACTTGTAATTTTGCATTTTGTAGTTTTCTGGTTTCGATCTCAGCATCATTTTTGGCTTTTTGAGCAAGTTTTACTTCTGCATCTAACTTCTTGATAATCTCTTCAAGCATCCCATGTTGGCTTCCACTCAGCGCAATTGCTCGATCGATTAAAGCTTCTGGTAAGCCTAATCTACGTGCTGTGCTTAGAGCAGATGATGATCCGGGGACATCATATCTGAGTTGATAGGTAGGAATGCCTTCTTTTTGATCATATTCCACAGCAGCATTTCTAAATCTCTGATCTTGCATGGGTAATATTTTGAGATTTTCATAGTGGGTTGTGACAATACTGATGGTATTTAAATCTGCAAAATGTTCCAAAACAGCTTGAGCCAAAGCAGAACCTTGAATAGGATCTGTGCCCACAGCTAATTCATCCAATAATACCAATGAATTGGCTTTAATATGACTTAAGATTGCCCTTAGATTGACAACATGCCCACTGAAAGTAGATTGGCCTTCACCCAAACTCTGTTCATCCCCCATATCTGAGAAGATGCTAGGAATATTTGGAATCATCGAACCTTCTGATGTAGGGATATGCAAACCAGCCATTGCCATAAGCACACAAAGACCTACTGTTTTCATCACCACTGTTTTACCACCCGCATTTGGACCAGTCACCACAAGTACATTTTGGGATCCACCTAATCTGATGGTATTTGGAATCACTTTCACATGATTTAAAAGGAGAATAGGATGTTTGGCATCTTTGAGGAGGATTTCATTGCCTTGATTGAAAACTGGGGTTGTGGCTTTTAATTCCCTAGATAAACTCCCACAAGCAAAAACAAAATCCATCATCACTAGGGCTTCATGTGATCTAATGATTTGATCTGCATATTTACCTATTTTTTGAGAGAATTTAGAGAGAATTCTACGGATTTCTTTGTCTACTTCAGCTTGAGCCATCACCAATTTATTATTGGCTTCAACCACAACTTGAGGCTCAATAAATACTGTTGCCCCAGATGAAGACCAGCCATGAACAATCCCATTGACATGGCGTTTATGCCCTGATTTAATCGGCAATACATAACGATCTTCTCTAATGGTATAATATTCATCTTGAAGCATATCTTCAAAAGATTCTTCTTTGAGCAAACTATGCACTCTGTCTTTGAGTTGAGTATGGAGATACCCCACCTTTGACCTCAAAGATCCCAAATCCCCACTGGCTTGATCAAGCATATTGCCATCTCGATCAAAACTATTGAGAATTTCCCTAGATAAATCCATTAATCTACTAAAACCCTGAGAGAGATCATGAAGATATGGGGCTTTTTGAGCTAAGGGTTCAAAGAATTTAGCACAACGATCAGAAGATTCGAGTTGTAAGGCAATCGGTATTAATTCTTCTGCATCTAAAACAGATCCCCTAGATGCGCGTTGTACAGCTGGGATGATATTTTGGGGTTGACCTAAAGGTGGGTTTAAACGCTCATCTAATAGAGCTCTTGCTTCATCTAGACGCTGAAATCTTTGTTTTAATTCCTGATCTGTTTTCGCAAATTCAAGTGTTAATGCTTGTTTTTGGGCAACTTCTCCCCGACAAAAACTCGCCAAACTATCTAATATGGTTTGCCATTCCAAATGCTTTAAAGTCTTATGACTGCTATAAAATTTACTCATTGTATTTTATTCCGTTTTTTTCAGATTCTTGTGGGATTCATTAGAATCATTAGATTCATGAGATTCTTGTGGGATTCATGAGATTCTTGTGGGATTCATGAGATTCATGAGATTCATCAGATTCTTGTGAGATTCATCAGATTCATCAGATTCATCAGATGAACTTAATCATCATATTCTTTGCAAAGACAAGCTTTTCACATATCAGCGACTTTGGTGCAAAAAATTTCAATCACTAATTTTGAATCTATTTGTTTTTTCATGTTATCTTTGACAAGTTAAATTTATCAATGGGAGAAAAATATGGATATAAAAGCGATTTTTTTAGCCTTTTTTATGCTGTTTTTGGCTTGTAACCCAAATGAGCCCCAAGCAAATACTGAAGATGCTTTCATCATAGTCATTTCTAATCCCAACAACACAGATCTTGGCAATCAAGATTTAAATATCAATTCAAGTCCTCAAGAATTGCCTGGACCTGTGCTCAACTCCATATTACCAAGTAGATCTCCATTGGCAGGAGGCATCAAAGCAAGGATTATCGGTGATGATTTTAGGGAACCCATGCGCGTTGAAATCGGTGGGAAGAATTGTATTAGCTTAGAAATCGAAAACCCTAATCGTATGCTCTGTGAATTACCCCCTAGCGATATCCCAGATGTGGTAGATGTTTTAATCGCTTGGGAAGGAGAAGGGGGGATTCGGGTACTTGAAGATGCATTGACTTATTATACCCCTATTAGTATTACATCGATCAACCCAAATGTAGGACTCAAAAATGGTGGGACTTCTGTCCAAATCATCGGTGATGGATTTATTGAAGCGACTTCTGTGAGATTTGGCAATCAACCAGCGATGAGAATTACCATTGATTCTCCCCAACAAATGACTGTGATTGCACCAGCGAATCAACCTGGATATGTTGATATCAGTGTTTCAAATGATAATGGCATTCTTTCCAAAAATGATGCTTTCCTATATCAAAATCCCTTGGTTCTTGATGCCATTGATCCTCAATATGGCTCTGAACTCGGTGGTGATTTGGTCAAATTATATGGCAATGGTCTGTCTGGTGATTCTCGCATTTTCTTTACTGATGCCCTAGCTCAAATCTTGAATGTGACAGGGGATCAAAAAGTAGAACTCAATACACCAGCACACCCAGCAGGTTGGGCAAATATTAGGATTGAAAACCTCAATGGCAATCTATCCCAAAATCAAGCTTTTCTCTTTTTGCCAGCCCAAGACGGACCTTTTCAAGTCTTAGGTTTGGTGCCCAATACCTTATCTAGCAGTACTGGGGGATATTTTATTGTAGGTGGTAATGGGTTTAGCATGCAAACAAGGGTTTTGATCGAAAATGATCGTTTGCTATGTGAATATATCTCTCCCCAACAACTCAAATGTTTTGCCCCTAGCCATCCAGTGGGTAGAGTTGAAGTGAAAATACAAGAAGGCAATGAGAGTAGATCTGAGTTTATTTATTTTGAACAACCTTTGATGTTATACAGATTATCTCCTGATCGTGGGGCAATACAAGGTGGGACTCTTGTGGAAATACAAGGTGAGGGTTTTGTAGAAGATATGGAGATTTTACTCGATGGAATCAATGTTCCCATCGAAAGATTTGATTCTTCTTCTTCTGTTTGGATCAAAACCCCACCCCATACCATTGCCAAAGTATCTCTTTCACTCAAAAAAAATCTAGTCAATGGCTTGAATACAACCTTATTTATTGATGAAGCTTTTGAGTATTTTGATGCTTTAAGCCAATACGGTGGTGCTTGGGGCGAGAGAATTGATAAGAATTTAAATGTCAATGTTGTCAATATCTATGATTTCTCTCCTGTAGAAGGTGTCAAAGTCAAAGCATTTTCATCAGCAAACCCAAGTCAACTCATTGTAGAAGGCACAACTGATACAGAAGGTAGGGTGACTCTTGCTTCAAGGGATTTATTGGCACCTATTGATGTTAGTGCTGTCAAAGATGGTTTTGGAATTTATAGCATTGAACGTTTGGTATCTGAAAATCTAACCATTATCCTCTTTCCTTTCTCAGCGCCACCCCCATCTGATGGTGGAGAGCCTCCAGCCCCTCCAGCACCAGTCAATATCAAAGGAAGAGTCACTGGCATATCTATACTTCCCAAACCTTTAGATCCTAATCTCATACAAGTCGCTTTTGTGGATGTCACTCATACCAGCTTACTCAATAGAAGCACTTTACCTGTCCCAGCACCTAAAGGCATTTTACTTGAAGATGGAGAGTTTGAAATCAATACAAGACCTGGGCAACTTGCACTTTTGGCAACAGTTGTACAACTCCCATCATCTGTGTATGAATCCTACCTCAACCAACAAACATCTTACTGGTTTATGCGCAAGAAATCAGTACCTATTGCATTAGGCATGATTCGGAATTTAAGTTTAAGTCCAGGGGCAAGTTTAAGCGATGTTGTGATTGAGGTGAAGTATCTATGCGATCAACAAGCCAATGTAGATTTGGATAACCCATCTGGGATTTTATTAGATCCTAATTTTGATCAGGAAAATCAAATCGATCCCCAAACAGGTGTAGGGGTATCCCAAGCACTAAATAGCGATGTCCCCACACAATTTGAACTCAAAAGAGTGATTGATTTTGGACCAGATGGTTATTTTGAATGGGATGGAGAAATCACAACACGAAGCATTAGAATGACGCCTAGAAATCTGCCGAATTTTAATGAACTCCCTGTGGATTTGGATTTGATTTGGATCGCAACAGCAGAGAATGAAGGGGCAAATCCCAGTTCTAATACCTATTTTAGGCAAAAGAATTTTAATGCACCCATTACAATCTCTCCCATGCTTGGTAATATCAAATTAACCAGCCCTACCCCACCTTTAAGTTGGCAACTCTCTGATCCTGATTTTGATCTAGATCTCAATGTGGATGGTTTACAAACTGCCCCCAATTTTGATGGATATTTGGCATGGGAATATTATCCTGGGGTTGAGCGTGCTGAAATCATAGAACCCGAAGTCATACAAATGACAATGATTCAAAATGGTTTACCTGTATGGGAGTATATGATCCCCGGTTCTATCAAATCTATACATCTCCCACAATTCAGTGATCTCTCAAGTGGTGTGGGGATTTTACCTGGGGAGTTTATGTTGAGAATGGAAGGCATCGTGGGAAATCAAAGGATTAATTATCAAGATTTTAACTGGTATGATCTCTCCAACACCAAATCAGTCACTTCATTTAATATATTACTCTACTATCAACCCTAATTGCACTGATTGAGTTCTGCCCCACACTGCGCTGTGGTACAACTGCGAATAAATGAAGCAAAAAAGCTTTGACCACATTGATTTTGATCCAAACAACTTTTCATCGATGTTGCATGTCCTACAGTAGCTTCATCAGCAATTCTATGACAAGCATCAACACAAGTAGGTTCATTTCTACAAATCAAATAACAATCCACTACATCTTTACAAGTCAATTGGGCTGTAGGGGGAACATAATTTGCACAATCATTGAATTGTCCCAAACATTTGGTTCTGGCACATTCCAATTTATCAATCGCATTGGCACAACCTTCATCTAACACACAATTATACCAAAGATAAGCCCCAACATAGATAAATGGATCAAAGGAAGGTTGACAGATTTCACAGGTTTGAGCACCCAGCAAAGGATCTGCACAAGCATCCATACATCTAAAAGCCCTTTCACATTGGTTGCCAGCAGGGCCTCCGATCTTCATATCTCCTTCAAACATATCCACTCTCACCCCCCGATCCCTAGTGCCTTCAGGACCATCAAAACCATTATTAAATTCCCCAGCAGTGGGATCATATTCGATTTCACCCATAGAAGCATCTAATTTGGGTTGAGATGTTTGTTGTTGTTGATTGCCATTTGATTGAGAATCACCTGTTACATCTGATTGTGCACAAGAAGAGAGAAGATGCATCAAAATAAATAGAAAACAAGAGTTGTTGAGGGTCATTTTTCTGCCTTGATCTAAGTAAAATTTGTATATATATTTCATAAAATTGAGTTCAATAGCAATGATTAAATCGAAGTTCTCTTAAAAATAAATTCTGGTAATCCCTTGATTGCGCTCATAATGCCACGCCAGAATCTAGGATAATACAAAATATCATCCCCAGCTTGTTGGGCTTCTACAATGGCTTGGGCTGTTTTCTCTGGGCTGGCAATAGGAATAGGTGTTTTGAGTCCTTGAGTCATGGGCGTATCTACAAAACCGAGAATTGCTGTTAATACTTGTATCTTGGAAGAGAAGAGTCGATTTCTTAACCCTTGCAAATAAATGGTCAATGCCCCTTTGGTACTGCCATAGATATAATTACTCTTTCTGCCCTTTTCACCTGCAACTGAAGAAATCACCACAATAGATTTGTTTTCAAGTTGAGATTCTTGTTCAAAATATTGGGCGAGTTGCTCACACATAGAAACACTCCCAGTATAATTGATATCGATCATTCTCTTAGCCACATTGACATTATTTTGGGCATCTTCTTGAGCAGACATCTCAGCAAATGCAAGAACAGCCACTTCAATGTCTTGAAATCGATCTTTTACATTTTTCAATAATTGTGCGTGTTGATCGAGCTTTAATGCATCAAACTCAAATGCTTCACATTCAACAGCATATCTGATTTGTATGTCTTGAGCGAGTTCTTGAATCAGTTCTAGGTTTCTCCCAGCAAGTGCAATGGTTTTTTGTTGTTTGGCATATTCTTTGGCAATGGCAGCAGCAATCGGTGAAGTTGCCCCTAAAATCAGTACACACATTTCTTTTTCCTTTGGATAATGATCAGATTAAATCGAGTCTTTGTGCGAGTAGGGAAGAGAGTTTATTTTCTGGATCGAATGTTCTACGCACATCTCTCCATTTTTCCCAATGGGGATACATTTTTTGAAAGTGATCTTTGGGTAATCTTGCATCTTTACATAGATACACTCTACCCCCAGCTTCAAGCACAATCAAATCGAGTTCATTCAAAAGATCAAATAAGGGTTGACCATAATTGGGGAAATCAAGAGCCAAAGTCACACCGGGAATAGGAAATGATAAATGCGGGTGAGTGGATTGTCCAAATTCCTTAATCACAGCCAAAAATGAGCCCATACCGCTTTGAGAGATCTTTTCTAAGATCTTACGTATGGCTTTGTGTTGGGGATCTGGGGGAACCACAAGTTGATATTGTAAGAAACCACGATTCCCATAGATTCTATTCCAATCCCTTACAAAATCTAGGGGGAAGAAAAAGGGTTCATAGCTGACAATTTGATTGAGTTGACCATTGGGATGCTTTCTAAAATAAGCTTCATTAAATGCCTTAATGGTCAATGGGTTCAGCATAAAATGGGGCGCATCAAATGGCACTTCAAGCATAGGTGATAGTTTTTGTCCTAATTTCCCTAATAATCTAGGATTGGGCACTTGATCGCTATGTCTCCCACGCATAAAAATCCCACGCCCCATATTCTTGCCTTGCGCTGCACAATCGATCCAACTTACTGTATGCGTAAAATCTGTACTTTGAGCACTAATTTCAAAAAAATGGTCTAGATCATTCACTCTAATGGATTCCATTTCAATACCAGGTCCAGCGACTTTTTGAAGTTTAATGTCTAAGCTCAGAATATGCCCTGTTAATCCTAAACCACCCACTGTGGCCCAAAAGAGTTCTGTATTTTGTTTTTGATCGCAAAACACAATCTCTCCATTACTCTTTAAAATTTCTACATTTCTAATATGATCTGTGATGGTCC